>Ga0208547_1000066_pt1 | contig 47055 bp, 47 predicted proteins | sample DEB08_DNA_5_FD_185501 | JGI IMG/M metagenome (GOLD analysis project Ga0208547, IMG submission 185501) | Aqueous microbial communities from the Delaware River and Bay under freshwater to marine salinity gradient to study organic matter... | ecosystem: Environmental > Aquatic > Marine > Coastal ...
CCCAGAACCAGTCCATATCGGCCGCGGTGAGGAAGTAGCCCTTGGCGTTCTCGCGCATCGACGCATACGGCGCCTGGTCGCTGTCGATACAGGGATAGATCAAGCACTGGTGTCGGAGGGTGAGGCCCTCGTCGCGAGCTCTGATCGCGACGCCAGCGGCGAGGTTCCCGCCCGCGGAGTCGCCGGCCACGGCGATCCTGTCGGGATCGCCTCCGATGGATGCCGCCTCGCGGCTCAGCCATTCGGTGACCGTCCAGCAGTCGTCGTGTGGAGCTGGGAAGGGATGTTCGGGTGCGAGTCGGTAATCGACGGAGACCACGAGTGCGCCGGTGAGTACTGCAAGTCGACGCGCTGTCGGGTCATGCCCATCGACACTGGACAACACCCAGCCGCCTCCATGGAAGAACACGACCACCGGAAGATCGCGCGGATCGGAGACCGCGGCGTAGACGCGGATCGGCGCCTCCCCGTGGGGGCCGGCGACGGTGAGGTCGACGACGTGGGGGAGAGGGTCGGGATCGGGTTTCGGAGCCGCGTCGTAGTTCCGTCGTGCCTCATCCACCGTGCCGTCGGACAGCGCGGGGGCTCCCGTCTCAGCGAGCACCCTCACGAGCTCGGCGACGTCGGCGTCGAGAGGCATTGCTCAGCTCGTCGTCTCGGCGTCGAGCACCCGTCGCACCTCATCGATGATCTGCTCGGCAGTCGACCCGGGCGTCAACACCGCGCTGACACCGGCGGCCCTCAACTCGTCGAGGTCGTGGTTCGGAACGATGCCGCCGACCATGACCGGGATGTCGGCTCCACGCGCCCGGACCGCCTCGACCACAGCTGGCGCGAGCGTCATGTGGGCGCCGGACAGCATCGAGAGACCGATCGCGTCGACATCCTCGTCGACGGCTGCGGCCGCGACCGTCTCCGGGGTTTGGAAGAGACCCGTGTAGATCACCTCGAAGCCCGCGTCGCGCAGGATGCGCGCGACCACCTTCACCCCGCGGTCATGACCGTCGAGGCCGACCTTCGCCACCAGGATTCGCTCACCAGCCATCGTCATTCCCACCTGCCCGACGCTCAGAACGTCGGCACCTCGACATGCCGTCCAAATACCGAGCCCATCGTTGACATGATCTCCCCGAGCGTGGCATAGGCCTGAGCCGCCTCGATAAGCGTCGGCATGAGGTTGATCTCCGGGTCGGCTGCCTCGGTGCGGAGGCGCTCGAGTACGGCGTTCACCTTCGACTCGTCGCGGCGATCACGCACCGCATCGAGCCGCTTGCGCTGGCGCTGCTCATCCTCGTTGGTGATGCGCAGGAGCGGGATCTGCTCCTCCTCGTTGCCTTCGGTGAAGGCGTTCACGCCAACGATGATCCGACGCCCCTCGTTGACCTTGCGCTCGAGTTCGAACGCGGAGTCGCTAATGCGGCCCTGGAACCAGTTCTCCTCGATCCCCTTAATTGCCCCCTCGAGCATGGAACCGGAGCCGAGCTCTTCGATGTGGGCGAAGATCTCTTCGGCTTGGCGCTCTACCTCGTCGGTGAGCGCTTCGACGTAGTGCGAACCTCCGAGCGGGTCGGCGACGTGGGTGACGTTGGTCTCGTTGGCGATGATCTGCTGGGTGCGCAGCGCGATTCGAGCGGCCTTCTCCGTCGGGAGCGCCATTGCCTCATCCATCGAGTTGGTGTGCAGGCTTTGGGTTCCACCGAGCACTCCAGCGAGGGCCTCGATCGCGGTGCGGGCGATGTTCAACTCGGGCTGCTGAGCGGTGAGGGAGACACCGGCGGTTTGCGTGTGGAACCGGCACTGCATCGAGCGGGGGTCCTCAGCGCCATAGCGGTCGCGCATCCAACGGGCCCAGATGCGCCGAGCCGCGCGGTATTTGGCGATCTCCTCGAAGAAATCGATGTGAGCGTTGAAGAAGAAACTGAGTCGGGGGGCGAAGACGTCGACTGGGAGACCGGCGGCGAGTGCGAGTTCGACGTAGGCAAACCCGTTGGCGAGGGTGAAGGCGAGTTCCTCAACCGCCGTCGAGCCGGCCTCGCGAATGTGGTATCCCGAGATCGACACCGAATGCCACCTCGGCATCTCGGCCGAGGTGAAGGCGATCGTGTCGCGCACGAGTCGCATCGACTGCCGCGGCGGGAAGACGAACTCTTTTTGCGCCTGGTACTCCTTCAGAATGTCGTTTTGCAGGGTCCCGCCGAGGCGAGCACGAGGAATGCCCGCCCTCTCCGCTTGGGCGACGAACATCGCGAAGATCACCGCGGCCGGCGAGTTGATCGTCATGGAGGTGGTGACCTCGCCGAGATCGATGTCGGCGTAGAGGTCCTCCATATCGGCGAGGGTGTCGACCGCGACACCGCAACGTCCCACCTCGCCGAGCGCCATCGGGTCGTCGGAGTCGATGCCGAGGAGGGTCGGCATGTCGAACGCCGTTGAGAGCCCGCCTCCACCGGCGCGGATGATTTCCTTGAAACGCCAGTTGGTGTCCTCGGCGGTGCCGAACCCGGCGAACATCCGCATCGTCCACAGCCGCGATCGGTACATCGACGCGTAGGGGCCGCGCGTGTACGGGAACTGGCCGGGGAACTCGCCATCGTCGGGCCCGTACACGGGCTCGACGGGGATTCCCGACATCGTCTCGAAGTCGGCGTCGCGCCGAGGCGCGGCACCGAACTCGGCCTCCCAGATCTCGCGTGGCGTCGGCATGGGCTGAGGCTACGCCCTCGACGGTTCGCGCGCGAAGGCCGGCCTATCCTCGCCCAGATGCTGGGAGCCGACCTCGTCACTGGAGAGGGCGGGCTTCAGCGGTGTGCTTGGTGCGCTGGCCACGACGACTACGTCGCCTACCACGACAACGAATGGGGACGGCCGCCCGTCAGCGATGTCGAGTGGTTTGAGAAGGTGAGCCTGGAGGGGTTCCAGGCGGGACTCAGCTGGTTGACCGTGCTGAGAAAGCGGGACCGGTTGCGCACGTGGTTCCACGGCTTCGATCCGGCGCGCGTGGCAACGATTCGACCCAGTCGGGTCGAGGAGATGCTCGCTGACCCGGGGATCATCCGTCACCGAGGCAAAGTCGAGTCGGTCATCGCCAACGCTCGGCTTGCGTCCGGGCTGATCGATGAGTTCGGCTCGTTCGGCGCCTACTTCGAGGGGTTTCGGGAACCGACTCGACCACGGCCCCGGGCGATGTCGGAGGTCCCGGCCATCACCGATACCTCAGTCGCGTTGTCACGTGACCTTCGACGCCGGGGTTGGCGCTTCGTCGGGCCGACCACGATGTACGCCCTCATGCAGTCGATGGGCCTCGTCGATGACCACCTCGTCGGCTGCCACCGCGCGGAACTCCGACAGCACTAACCGATCGTCGATCGGATGAGGTCGTGAACCTGCGGCCAGATCTCGGCCGCGAGATCAGCGCGCTGGGTGCCGAGGGCGTCGTGGGGGGCCATGAAGGCGTGACCGGTGCCCTCGTGAACTGTGAGTTCGGCGTCAACGCCAGCAGCCCGGAGCCGGGCCTCAAGGTCGACGGCGCCCGACGGGGGAAAGAAGTCGTCTTGCTCGGCCATGTGGCCGCGTACCACCGCGGAGATCCGCGAGTAGTCCGGCTGGTCGTTTCCGGAGGGGAACCCGTAGAACGGCACGGCGACCTTGACGAGGTCGGGGCGGAGCGCGGCGAGCACGAAGGTCAACATGCCGCCCATGCAGAAGCCGATGACGGCGACACCGTCGCCGCTGGTCGATTCGAGCGACGCCAAGTGATCGACTGCGCCGCTCATATCGGCGGCGGCGCGATCCATGGGGAGAGCGGCCATGAGTTCGCCGGCGCGATCCATCTCGGTGTGTCCGGCCAACTCGCCTCGGTAGAGATCGGGAGCGAACGCGGTGAAACCGGCTGCGGCCAACTCGTCGCAGATCTGGATGATGCCGCTGTCGAGCCCCCACCACTCTTGGACGACGATGACGCCCGGCCCGCTTCCCGTCGCCGATTCGGCCAGGTAGCCGGAGATGCCGTCATGTTCGAGGTCGATCCGTCCCATGCGGCGAACCTAGCCGTCGCCGCTCACTCGTCGCGCGGGTGGCTCCTCGGTCAGACTGTTGTCGTGGATATGACGCGACCCGAGGTGCTCTGGACTCCACCGGTGGACGCCCGCCGGTCGACGCGGCTCGGAACCTTCATCGATCTCTGTGAGCGGCGCACCGGGCGCGATTTCCCCGATTACGAGGCGCTGTGGGCGTGGTCGGTCGGAGAGGGACTCGAGGATTTCTGGGCCGCGATCTGGGAGTACTTCGACATTGCCTCGGACGGAGCGGTCGAGCAGGTTCTCGATCGTCGAGTGATGCCGGGGGCGCGCTGGTTCTCTGGCGCTCGAACCAACTTCGCGGAGCACTGCCTCCGTCATCTCGACGAGTCGCGGCCCGCGATCATCGCGCGATCGCAGTCGAGGGACCGCGTCGAGATGAGCGGTGCTGATCTCATCGAGGCGGTGCGGCGAGCGCGTGCTGCGCTCGTCGCACTCGGTGTCGGACCCGGCGATCGTGTCGCCGCCTATCTGCCGAACATCCCCGAGACGATCGTGGCCTTTCTCGCGGTGTCGAGCCTGGGCGGAGTGTGGACCTCGTGCGCTCCTGAGTTCGGTGTGCGCGCCGTGCTCGACCGGTTCTCGCAGGTCGAGCCGACCGTGCTGCTCGCCGTGGATGGCTATCGCTACGGCCGACACGCCGTCGGGCGCGTCGACGAGGTGGCCGAGATCTGCGCTGGGCTGCCGACGCTCTCCTCGGTGATCTCGGTCGCCTATCTCGACGGGGGTCTTCCTGCGTCGATCGCCGCGGTGCCGGTCCTCGACTGGGCGGAGGTGATGGAGGCACCGACAGAAAGCCCGCTCGCTTTCGAGCGTCGCACGGTGGAGCACCCTCTCTACGTCCTGTACTCCTCTGGCACGACCGGCCTGCCGAAACCGATCGTGCACGGTCAGGGTCTTGTGCTCCTCGAGCACCTAAAAGTGCAGGGTCTCCACGGCGACATGGGTCCCGAGGATCGGTTCTTCTGGTTCACCACCACTGGCTGGATGATGTGGAACTACCTCGTTTCCGGACTTCTCCACGGCTCGACGCTCGTGCTCTACGACGGCGACCCGAACGCGAATGGACCCGAGACGCTGTGGAGCCTCGCCGCCGAGGAGCGTGTCACCTGGTTCGGCGGCGGCGCCCCGTTCTTCACGGCCTGTGCCCGCGCAGGGCTCCGGGCCTCCGAGCAATTCGACTTGTCCGCGATCCGTGCGGTCGGCTCAACGGGTGCGCCGCTGCCCCCCGAGGGGTTCCGCTGGATCCACGACCACGTGTCGTCGACCGCGCTGCTCTCTCCGATCTCCGGAGGCACCGATATCGCCTCCGCGTTCGTCGGCGGGAGTCCGATGACACCGGTGTGGACTGGGGAGATCCCCGCCCGCTACCTCGGTTGCGCCGTGGCGGCCTTTGACGAGGACGGCCGTGAGGTGGTTGGCTCGCAGGGGGAGCTCGTGGTGACCGAGCCGATGCCGTCGATGCCGATTGGGTTCTGGGGCGATGATGACGGAAGCCGCTACGCGGCGAGTTACTTCGAGCACTATCCCGGGATCTGGCGCCACGGTGACTGGGTCACCTTCTCTGAACGCGGATCGTGTGTCATCTCCGGTCGGAGCGACGCGACGCTCAACCGTGGTGGAGTGCGGGTCGGCACCGCGGAGATCTACCGGGTCGTCGAATCGGTGCCTGGAGTGGCTGACTCCCTCGTGGTCCATCTCGAAGCCGAGGACGGTGACGATCCAGGTCTCCTCGTGCTCTTCGTGGTCGGCGAAGGCGAGGGTCGAGTGCTCGATCCCGATCTGGTGGCCGAGATACGAGCCGTCGTCCGTTCGCAGTTGTCGCCCCGGCATGTGCCCGATGAGGTGCACCGCCTCGATGCCGTGCCCACCACGCTGAGCGGCAAGAAGTTGGAGTTGCCGGTGAAGAAGATCCTGCTCGGCGCTGATCCCGACGTGGTCGCGAGCCGGGGGGCGCTGAAAGATCCGGCGGCGATCGATGCGGTCGTCGAGGTTGCTCGCTCGCGCCGCTGAGGCTCAGCGCGGCTCGACCAGCAGGCTCTGGAGGCTCAGTCCGAGCGGCCCGTTCTCGTCGTGGAGAACAGAATGCGCGAGGCCGGTGCCCGTGCCGCCGAGATGCGATGACGCCCTCAGGCCGATCCACTCGCCGTCAGCCGGTCGAGCGAGGTGGATCGTGAGATCTGGGTTGATGTAAAGCCAACTGGTGAAGTCGACGTCGGCGGAGACGCCGTTGCCGAAGTCGGCCGCCGCCGCGACTCGTTGAAGTCCACTCGGGCTCTCGCCGGCGATGACGGGCTGGAGCAGTCGGATCCACACCGCGCATTCACCGAGTTGGTTCCAGCCGCCGCTCGCGAATCGGAACTCGCAGGCATGGCCGACGTAGCTCGGCCGGTCGTCGGTGAAGTCGGCCACATCGGGCCGTGACTCCTCGACCGGGGCTGGCATCGTCGAGGCCGGCACAACACCTGAAGGAAGTTCGTCCTCACGACGACGGATGCGGAGCGCTCGGACACCGGCTACCTCATTCTCCCCATCGATGAGGGAGGCGGTGACCACGGAGATGCGCCGACCGGCGCGCTCGGTCGTCGAGACGACTCGTAGCGGTTGGCGCACTCGGATCGGCCGAAGAAGTTCGATGGTCAGTCGGGCGACCTGCCACTCGACACCCTCGTCGTGGTTGTGTTGCTCGACCGCTCGGGCGAGAAGCGCTGACGGAGGCCCGCCATGACAGTTGGCCGGATCCCAGGGCCCTGCGGCAAGTTCGGTCGGAGCCAGACGGTCTCCCGATTCCTCGAAGAGCGCATCGGCTTGATCGTTCATGGTCAGGCTGCTGCGAGGCGGGCGATGATGCGCGCCGACTCGACCGGATCCTCGATGTACGGATAGTGATCGCGATCGAGTTCGATCACCTCATCGCAGCGCGCAGCCATGATCCGCTGGTGCTCGGGGTGCACGGTGCGATCGCGTTGGCAGAGCACGTACGTCGACGGTGTCGACTCGCGAGGGCTGCCGACGACCGCTTGGGTCATCGCGGCGTTCGGCTGCGGTGAGTGACGCGCCGCGAGCGCCTCCCGCTCGGACTCACTCAGCGTGGGGTAGAAGAGCGGTCCGATGAGTTCGGGATCGAGCGTGCTCGTTCCGTCCTCCGCCGGTCGGATTGCGTCGGCGAGCTCCACCCGGTGACGGGGCGCGGCACGAAGGAAGCCGTTGACGCTCTCTCCGTCGTCGAGTGCGAAAGCGGCGATGTAGAGGAGATGGGAGACGGGGGTGAGCGCTGCGGCTTCGGTAATCACTGCTCCGCCATAGGAGTGCCCGACAAGCACGGTGTCGGGTCCGATTACGGCGGCCGCGTCAGCGGCTGCCCGCGCGTCGCCCGCTAGATCGCCGAGTGGCAGGGGAGAGTCACCATGGCCAGGGAGGTCGATCGAGTGCGATACGACACCGAGTCGTTCGAGCTCGGTCTGGAGCCCCGCCCAGCACCATGCTCCGCTCCAAGCGCCATGAACCAGCAATACGGGACGGTGCGGCATTCGCCGATCGTGGCACGTTCGTCCTCTGCTGGACGAGATGTTGGATCAGTCGCGACGCGTGCGAAGCAGCGAGCCGGTGAAGCCGACAACGATGACGGTGAGCACGAGCACGCCCCGGCCGACGGCTCCAAGTGAGTCGTGGGTGACCATCGCGGCCGCGGCGGCCGTGGCGCTCATCGTGACGCCGAGGCGAATCGTGGCAGACCAGTCAACGTTCGGATCGGACGCGTCACCGGTGGCTAGGCGATCGCCAGTGCCACGTCCGGCGATGAGGGTCATGTCGGTCACACGAATCTTCATATCCGTCCAGATCGCCCCGTGTGCTGGGAATCACGATTCTCAATCAGATCGCCGATGAAACGTCACACGTCCGTAGCGTGCGTCACTATCCCGAAATCGGGGGCGGCTCGATCGCGGGGCTAGCGTCTCGCCGGTGTCGACAGCGCTGACCGTGCTCCGTCAGCGCCCGGTTCGCCGCTACCTCGGTTCAACCGCGCTCGCCGCGACCGGGATCAACCTGTTGATCACCGTCCTCTTCAAGCAGGTTTACGACCTGACCGGCAACCCCTTCGACATCGGGTTGATCGGTCTCGCGCAGTTCGTTCCCGGCCTCCTTCTCGCGCTTCCGAGCGGCTACATCGCCGATCGATTCGATCGACGTCGGGTTGCTGGAACCTTCCTCGGCGGCCGACTCATCTGCGCCGCCGGACTGGTGGTCTTCAGCCTCGGTGACGGCGATCGCGTGTGGCTGCTCTTCCTGATCGCTGTCGGCATCGGCACGGCTGACGCGATGATCGGGCCGAGTCGCCGGGCGGTGTTGCCCCTCATGGTTCCGGCGAGCGATGTGCCACGCGTGGTTGCCCTCTGGACCGCCACGTTCACCGGGACGTCGATCATCGGGCCGGCCCTCGGAGGACTGCTCTACAGCATCGATCCGTGGGTGGCCTACGCCGTCGCGACACTCCTCACGGCCGCATCGATCCCCTTGATTCTCGCGGTCCAGTACCGTCCCGGCGCCGCCGCGGTCGCGACCGATCGCTCCGACCCCTCCCAGCGACCGAGTCTGAAGCTCGCTCTTGAGGGCCTGTCGTTCATTCGCCGTACTCCAGTGGTGCTTGGTGCCATCAGCCTCGATCTCTTCGCCGTGCTGTTCGGCGGTGCGGTCGCTCTCATTCCGATCGTCGCGGCGGAGCGACTCGGCGTCGGTGACATCGCCTATGGATGGCTACGAGCCGCGCCAGGTGTCGGAGCGGCGACCATGGCGGTCGTCCTCGCCGTCGCGCCAGTCCGACGACGGGTCGGCCCGACCCTTCTGGTGTCGGTTGCGGTCTTTGGACTCGGCACCATCGTCTTCGGACTCACCACGAGTTACGTGGTCGCGTTCCTCGCCCTCGTCGTGCTGTCGGCCGCCGACATGGTGTCGATGTTCATCCGCGGCTCGCTAGTGCCCCTTGTCACCCCGCCCGAGCAACTCGGACGGGTCTCCGCCGTGGAAGGGGTCTTTATTGGCGCCTCGAACGAACTTGGGGCCTTCGAGAGCGGCGTCGCCGCCCGCTACCTCGGGGTTCCTTGGGCGATCGCCGGTGGGGGAATCGCGACCGTGGTGATCGCCGGTTCGTTCGCGCTGCTGTTCCCGTCGATTCGTCGGATCGACACCTTCGAGGAACTGGATCCGAGCCCTAGCCCATCAGACGGCTGAGCTTCGCCACCCGACGAAGACGTCGGATTCGACGGAACACGTGCTCGGCGACCATCTGGGAGATACCGGTCGACATCGTCGGATAGACGCGAACGATCTCGCCGAGTTCGCGGATCGACATCGCGAAACGCACCGCCAGAGCCAACTCCTGGATCATCTCGCCGGCCTCAGGGGCGAGGATGTGACCTCCCACGACCTTCCCTCGGGCGGTGACGACCATCACCATGCCCTCAGGAGTCGAGTCGATTCGGGCGCGATCGGTGTCGGCGAGGTCGAAGCGGGTGACCCTCACTCGTCGCTCGCCGAAACGCTCCCGAGCCTCGGTGGCGGTCATGCCGACGTGGGCCAACTGCGGATCGGTGAAGGTCACCCAGGGCACGAGGGTCGCGGCGGCGCCTCGGCCGGGGAGGAACATGTCGCGCACCGCCATGACGGCGTCGTGCGCCGCCGAGTGGGTAAATAGCGACCGGCCGGCGGCCGCGTCTCCGACGGCGTAGATCGACGAGACGATCGTGCGTGAGCGCGCGTCGACGGAGATGCCGTCGGGTCCCGCGGCGATTCCCAGCCGGTCGAGGCCGAGGGATTCAACGTTGGCGGTCCTCCCCGTGGCGAGCAGCACCGCCGCCGCACGAGACTCACCGTCCGCGGTCTCCACCACGACGTCACCGCCCTCGGATCGCACACCGGTCACCGCGGTGCTGAGGCGGACATCGACCCCTTCGGCCCGAAGCACCTCGGCGACGCGTGCCGTGAGTTCCGGTTCGTCACGGGAGAGCAGTCGGTCGAGGGCCTCGAAGAGCGTCACGTCAACACCAAGCCGGTTGAGGGCTTGGGCGCTCTCGACCGCGAACGGCCCACCTCCGATGACGGCAAGCGACGTCGGCGGGGCATCGAGGGCGAAGAGCGTTTCGTTGGTCAGGTAGTCGACTTCGGCGAGCCCAGAGATGTGTGGAATACGGGCGCGCGACCCGGTGCAGATGAGGATGTTCCGAGTGTCGAGGTCGGTCGTCCCCTCGTCGAGGTCAACCCTCACCCGTCGGGCTCCGGTCACCGACGCCGTTCCGTTGTAGAGGTCAACACCCCAATCGGCCAGCCGTTCCGGGGAGTCATCACCCGAAGCGATCACCCCCTGCACATCGCGGATCCGTCGCCAGACCGAGGGGAGGTCGACGGTGACCTCGCCCGTGCGCACACCGAAGTCGACCGCGCGTCGCGCCTCATGGGCTGAGCGGGCCGATCGGGCGAGCGACTTCGATGGCACGCAGCCGCTCCACAGGCAGTCGCCACCGACCCGGTCGCGCTCCACCGCCGCCACACGAAGCCCGAGTTCCGCCGAGGCGAATCTCGCCGCCGTCAGCCCGGCCGATCCGAGCCCGATGATTACGAGGTCGTAGGGGCGCGGCACACGACCACGGTACCCGTCGAGCGTTCCCTCGCCGATGCCCGATGTGACAAGCGCGACGATGGTCGCGACCTCGGTGACACGGTGCGGCACCGCGCGTGCTGTTCAATGGGCGTGTGCCGTCGTCTTTCCGATCGCTGGTGGTGTCCGTCCTCGCCACGATCGCTCCCCTCGCTCTCGTCGCCTGCTCGACGACGACCGCGTCAACTGGCGCGCCGACAGCTTTCGCGGGCACGGTGGCGGGTGTCGGCGAGATGCCCGGCGACATCGGTCTTCCTGTCGATCGCGATGCTCCGTTAGCGGATCCGGCGCCCGAGGAGACCGCTCCTGTGGCGACCGAGCCCGAACCGGAGCCGATGGTGCTCGACAGCGACGGGATCCGTCCGGGTGATCTCGGTCTCGCCACGTTCGGCGAGATGGTGGACGGCAATCGCGTCATCGTCATCGGGGACTCGATCATGGCGTCGACGGCGGAGCGTTACGGCGGCGATATGTGCAACCGGCTCAACGAGGCCGGTTGGGACGTCGAGGTCGACGCGGAACCGGGACGCTTCATCGACTTCGCCCATCGGGTGCTCAACCGTCGACTCCCGCCGAGCGATGGTGCCGATTGGGACGCGGCCGTCATCTTCTTCGGGAGCAACTTTCGGGGCGACTACCTCAACTTCGAAGATCAGATGCTGGAGTTGATCGAGCGGCTCGCGCCACGCCCCGTGCTGGTATTGACCGTGAGCGAGTTCACCGAGACGCGGACTGTGGTGAACGACATCATCCGCTCGATCGCGGATGGCGACCCAAACGTCTATCTCCTCGACTGGGCCGACATGACCGACGCCGAGCCGCGGCTCGTGGGCGGCGACGGCATTCACCTCACTGGGGCCGGCCGGACGAGGATCGTGGCTGAGGTCGCCCTCGCTCTCGGCGAGGCGCCAGGACGGCTCGAAGGGGAGTGCCTCCCAACGGCTTTCACCGACGACGTCTTGCCGACGATCGTCACTGAGTGACCGCTCTGCTCGGGCGCTCGTAGCCTGCCGGGGTGCTCCAGGCCCAGTCGCTCACGGTCGAGGTCGGAGGGCGCACCGTCGTCGAGTCAGCCGACTTCACGGTGATGGCTCGCGACAAAGTGGGCATCGTTGGCCGCAACGGGGCGGGCAAGACCTCGCTGTTCCGGGTGCTCGGTGGTGAGGAGGATCCGACGTCGGGTCGGGTGGTTCGTCGAGGGGCCTTCGGATACCTGCCGCAGGATCCTCGGATCGCTGGAGTCCATGACTCTCGACGGGCGATCTCGCACGTGCTGTCGGGTCGGTCGATCGACGAGCAGCTCGAGCGGATCGAGAAACTCCGCATCGCCATGGAGGAGTCCCCATCGGAGGACGCGGTTCGCCGCTTCTCTCGGGCCGAGGAGCTGTTCGCCTCGTCGGGTGGCTACGCGGCCGAAGGCGAGGCTCGGTCGATCGCCGCTGGGCTTGGTGTGCCCGACGCGAGACTCGAGTTGCCGATAGGTGTGCTGTCGGGAGGTGAGCGGCGCCGGGTCGAACTCGCCCGAATCCTTTTCGCCGGGTCGGAGGTGCTCTGTCTCGACGAACCGACCAACCACCTCGACATCGACGCCAAGGAATGGCTCCTCGGCTTCCTCCGCGGCTTCCGGGGAGCGTTGCTGGTGATCAGCCACGACCTTGAATTGCTCGACGAGGCCATTACCCGCGTGCTGCACCTCGACCGTCCAGGTGAGGCCGACACCGGACGAATCGTCGAGTATCGGGGCACCTACTCGCAATACGTCGCGGCCCGAGCGGAGGACGAGCGACGCCGTGCCCGAACCGCCGCCCAGCAGGAGCGCGAGATCGCGCGCATGCAACGCGTGGTGGATCGTTTCGGCGCCAAGGCAACCAAGGCCGCTATGGCGCACAACATGGAGCGCCGAATTGCCCGCCTCGAGTCGGAGCGGGTGCACGTTTCCGATCGGGATCGGACTCTGCGGGTTCGCTTCCCCGATCCGCCGTCGAGCGGAGTTACCTCGCTCACGGTGTCCGGCCTCTGCAAGGGATACGGCGGCCCGAAAGTCTTCGAGGACGTTGGCTTCGACATCGGGCGCGGCGAGCGACTCCTCGTGCTCGGCCTGAACGGCGCGGGTAAGACGAGCCTGCTGCGCATCCTTGCTGGCGAGACCGACGCCGACCTTGGCGAGGTGTGTTGGGGGCACAACGTGGTGCCGGGCTACTACGCGCAGGAGCACGACAACCTCGACGTCGACGCTTCGCTGCTCGACAACATGCGTCAGGCGCTCACCGTCGGCACGAGGCTCACCGACACCGAGTTGCGAGGGCTCCTCGGGATGTTCGGCCTGTCGGGGGACAAGGTGTTGCAGCGAGCCGGCACTCTGTCGGGCGGCGAGAAGACGAAACTCGCCCTCGCGATGTTGATGTCAGGCCGCAACAACTTGTTGCTTCTCGACGAGCCGACCAACAACCTCGATCCGGCGTCCCGTTCAGCGGTTGCCGAGGCCCTCGAGCCGTGGCCGGGAACGGTGATTTTGGTCAGCCACGACACCGAGTTCGTCGAGCGGCTCCAGCCGACCAAGGTGCTGCTGCTGCCCGACGGGCAGGTCGACTACTTCTCGCAGGAGTGGCTCGAGCTGGTCGCCCTCGCCTGAGGGCTCAGCCGATCGACACCCTGGTTGGGCGTTGCGCCGCCTCGAGGCGGACCTGCTCGTAGAAGTCGTTGCCCTTGTCGTCGACGACGATGAAGGCCGGGAAGTCCCGTACCTCGATACGCCACACCGCCTCCATACCGAGCTCGGGGTACTCGAGTACCTCCACGGAGATGATGTTGTCTTGGGCGAGTCGAGCCGCGGGGCCCCCGATCGAGCCGAGATAGAACCCGCCGTGGTCGCGGCAGGAGTCGGTGACCTGCCGCGAGCGGTTGCCTTTGGCGAGCATGACGAACGACCCGCCAGCTGACTGGAACTGCTCGACGTAGGAGTCCATCCGCCCGGCGGTCGTCGGGCCGAATGAACCCGAGGCCATGCCCTCCGGTGTCTTCGCCGGTCCGGCGTAATACACGCAGTGGTCCGCGAGGTAGGCCGGCATTGGCTCGCCGGCGTCGAGGCGCTCCTTTATTTGAGCGTGGGCGATATCACGGGCGACGACCATCGGGCCGCTCAACATGACCCTGGTGCGAACCGCAAGCGCGGAGAGTTGGGCGCGGATCTCGCTCATCGGTCGGTTGAGATCGACCCGAACAACCTCGGTGTCATCGAGATCTTCCTCGGTGGGGTCGGGGAGGAATCGCGCTGGATCGTGCTCGAGTTGCTCGAGGAACACACCGTCGGCCGTGATCTTTCCGAGCGCCTGTCGGTCAGCCGAGCAGGACACCGCGATCGCGACCGGGCAGGAGGCGCCGTGGCGAGGCAGTCGGATCACTCGGACGTCGTGGCAGAAGTACTTGCCGCCGAACTGGGCTCCGATCCCGGTCTGCTGGCTGAGCTCGAGCAATCGGCTCTCGAGCGCGAGGTCGCGGAACCCGTGACCGAGGGCGGAGCCCGCGGTGGGGAGCGAGTCGAGGTAGCGGGCGGAGGCGAGCTTCGCGGTCTCGACTGCCATCTCCGCTGAGGTGCCGCCGATGACGACCGCGAGGTGGTAGGGCGGGCAGGCCGAGGTGCCGAGCGACTGCATCTTGTCGAACACCCAGGGGATGAGCGTCGCCTCGTTCAGCAGCGCTTTGGTCTCTTGGTAGAGGAAGCTCTTGTTGGCGCTTCCCCCGCCTTTGGCCATGAACAGGAACTTGTAGGAGTCCCCGTCGACCGCCGCGATCTTGATCTCAGCGGGGAGGTTCGTGCCGGTATTGCGCTCCTCGTACATCGTGAGCGGGGCGAGTTGGCTGTACCGCAGGTTGCTCGTCAGGTAGGTGTCCTGGATGCCGCCGGCGATGGCCCGCTCATCGCCGCCTCCGGTGAGCACCCATTGACCTTTCTTGGCCTTGACGATCGCTGTACCGGTGTCTTGGCACATCGGAAGCACGCCTCCGGCGGCCACCGCCGCGTTGCGCAGCAGGTCGAGGGCGACGAACCGGTCGTTGTCGCTGGCTTCCGGGTCGTCGAGGATGGCGCGCAGTTGGGCGAGGTGCCCGCTTCTCAGGTGATGGGCGATCTCTCGCATCGCCTCGGCGGTGAGACGTCTGATGGCTGAGGGGTCCACCTTCAGGAAGCGACCCTCGGAGGTGTCGACCGTCTCGACACCCTCAGTCGTGATCAGCCGGTACTCGGTGGTGTCCTCGCCGAGGGGCAGGAGTTCGGTGAAGTCGAAGTCATCGGAGGGCATGTCCCAACCCTATGTCGATCGATCTGGGTTGGCCGGTGCGCGCCTCGGGCGGGTCGTCTCAGAGTGCTTCGAGGAGCAGCGCTGTCGAGGAGACGGTGCACAGAGCGAGCACGGCGACCCTCACTCGGGCCTCTGGGAGGCGGGCGATCACGGGGCCGGAGAGCACGAGGCCCGCCATGACCGCCGGTAGTAGGAGCAGGCTCAGCTCGATCTGGCGGCCTCCGACTTCGCCGGCGATCGTGAGCGCGAGAATTGAGAGCGTTGAGCCGAACCCGAAGTAGACGGCGAGGGTGGCGCGCATCACCCGGGCGGTCTCGTGCTGGTAGGTCAGGGCCATCGGTGGTCCGCCCACCCCGGCGGCGGTTCCAAAGATGCCGGAGAACACGCCTGCGATGCGGAGGTTGCGCGGGGTGGTTCGGAATCGGAAGTCGGTGAGCGACACCGCGACTGCGGTCAGCACCGACACACCGACGATGACGGCGATCGCCCGAGGGCCGGTCATGGCGACGACAGCAGCTCCGAGCGCGATCCCAGGTACCCGTCCGATGAACGCGTTGCGAACGTCGACCCAGTTGACAGCGTCCCAATCGCGAACCGCCACGCCGACCGACAGTGGCAGCACCGAGATCATGATCGTCGCGGGGAGGAACGCCGGGTCAGCGAGACCGAGCACCGGCGCGGCGAGCATGCCCATCCCAATCCCGATCGTCGCCTGCACCGATGACCCGATGGCCACGGTGATGAGGCAGGCGACGACGACCCACCAGTCGAGTCCGAGGATCATCGCTCACCACTGTTGCCCGGCGGGCGCTTGAGTCGTCGTGGTGGTGCTGAGGCTGGGTCGTCCGGCCAGTGGTGTTTCGGGTAGCGCCCCGCCATCTCTGTGCGAACCTGCGACCACGATCCCGACCAAAACCCGGGGAGGTCGGCCGTCACCTGAACCGGCCGATCGGCGGGGGACAGCAACTCGAGCACCAGCGGTTCGCCGTCGACGAGGGGGTGCTCGTCGAGTCCGAAGAGGTCTTGCACTCGTACCGCGCATACCGGTCGAGCGTCGGCGTAGGTGATCGGAGCCGAGGTGCCGGCCGGGGTCACGAGCGCGTCGGGAGCCAGTCGGTCGAGGTCGGCGCCCTCAGGCCACGGAAGCATCGCTCGGAGCAGCATGGTCAGATCGAGCGATTCGAGATCCGCCCGCGAGGATGCTCCGGCGAGATACGGGCCGAGCCACTCGTCCAGTCCGGCGATCAGTCCCTCGCGGCTCCAGTCGGGCCACGGGTCACCGTGCCGAGCGCGAAGGAAGCCGACGCGCTCTCGTAGACGCAATGCGCCACCATCCCAAGGCAGCACAGCAAGCCCGGTCGATCGCACCCGTTCGAGCAGCGCGAGCGTCGTCTCGGCGCTCGGCGCGGGCCTCGAGGTTGTGGTGCCGAGTCGCAGCGAGCCGAGTCGTCGTTCGACGCTCTCGATGAGGTCGTCGCGTTCAGCATCCCAGTCGAGGCGGCGCCGCTCACTGAGCAGGCCGGGGATCTCCGAGAAGCGCCGAATCACCGCCTCACCATCGACGGCAGCGGCGAGTCGAACCCGGGCCCGGTCGCGACGCCCGTCGAGATCGGCCGCGACGATGAACTCCTCGGCCGCCAGTGGGTCGCTCTCGGGAATCCATGCTCCAGAGCCGGTGCGCAGTTGGAACTGTCCGACCCGACGCCGCATGGCGATCCGATCGGCGTAGGCCTCGATGAGTGCGCGGCCTGCGTCCTCGGCTCGGGCGTCGGACGGGGAGCCAGCGATTGACGCGCGCCGCATGAGGTCGGCCGCGCGACGCCTGATCCGGTCGAGAGCGCCGGGATCGGGTCGTGCACCTGCTGGCAGCGGCGGGTTCTCGCCGCAGACGAGCGCTACCCGAGTCTCGAGGTCGACCGGCAGTTCGTCGCGCCGTCCGCGCAGCGGATCCCGCTCGTCGAGTAGAGCGGAGAGCACGCACGAGATCGGCTCGGGGTGCCGCACGACCATGCGAGCGAGGCGTGGATGAAGAGGAAGGGCGAGCATCCGCCGACCGTGATCGGTGAGTGCGCCGTCGTCATCGATCGCGCCAAGGTCGACAAGCAAGGCGCGAGCGGATCGGATCGACGACACCGGGGGAGGGGTGATGAGCCGGAGGTCGTCGGGTTCGGTTCCCCATGCGAGCGACTCGAGGAGGAACGAGGCGAGATCGACCTCGCTGATCTCAGGAGTCGGATGGGCGAGTCGTGTGCCGTGCTCGATCTTGCTCCAGAGCGCGTACGCCACACCGGGAGTTTCGCGCCCGGCACGCCCAGCGCGCTGGGTCGCCGAGGACCGACTCGTTGTAACCGTGGTCAACCGCGTCATGCCCGTGGCTGGGTCATGACGCGGCGCTCGGGCGAGCCCTGAGTCGATGACGACTCTCACCCCCTCCACGGTCAGCGAGGTCTCGGCGATGTCGGTGGCGACGACCACACGCCGATGCCCTTCGGGCGAGGGGCGAAGCGCCGCGTCCTGTTCCGCCAATGACAGGCTGCCGGCCAGCGGGAGCACGGCGACCCGCGAGTCGACGGTGTTGCGTAGGCGGTCAACGACCCTCGTGATCTCGGCGATCCCGGGGAGGAACACGAGGATGTCACCCGGATCTTCGGTTAGCGCTCGCTCCGTCGCCGCCACGACCGCGTCCTCGATCCGGGTCCCCTTGGCGGTGGGAATCCAGCGCTGGTCGACCGGGTGGGATCGGCCCTCACTTGCGATGACTGGGGCGCCATCGAGCAGTCGGCTCAGTCGATCGGTGTCGGCGGTGGCCGACATGGCAAGTAACGCCAGATCGGGCCGGATGGTCGAGGCGACATCGAGGCAGAGGGCGAGCCCGAGGTCGGTCGTCAGGTTGCGCTCATGAACCTCGTCGAAGATCACCACGGCGACGCCCGGGAGTTCGGGGTCGCCCTGCAGACGGCGGGTGAGCACTCCTTCGGTGAGCACTTCGATTCGCGTCGCCGGCCCGACCACGCGTTCGTCGCGGGTCCGTAGCCCAACCGTGTCACCGACCGACTCTCCGAGGAGTTGCGCCATCCGGCGGGCAGCCGCACGCGCGGCAAGGCGGCGCGGCTCGAGCAGAACGATCTTGCCGTCGCCCGGTACGTCGTCGAGGAGGGCGAGGGGCACCAACGTGGTCTTCCCAGCACCTGGCGGAGCGGTGAGAACGCAGCGACGCGAGTCCCGAAGGGCCTGGCGGATGCGATCGAGTGCGTCGGCGACCGGAAGGTCGGGCAGAGCGGTCACCGGGCCTCCGCGTCGTCGCGGCCTCAGCCGGCGACAGGCGAACCGGCGAAGGGGGCCGGGTCGTTCGGCCCCGGGATCGTGGGTGGATTCCACGACGTCGCGTCGGAGATCGCGCGAGCAACCTGGCGCCAACCGGCCGGGTTCCACCCCTCGGCGAGGGCTTCGACCGACCCGTCGACTCGAACGAACGCGAAGGCGGGCAGGCTCGCGGCGCCGAGCGCCCGGGCTACGGCCCGGTCCGGGTCAGCGAACACGAGGAAGTCGTCGGCGACCGGGCCGAGGAAACGGCGGGCGTCATCGGCATCGGAGGTCACGACGAAGCTCACCCGGGCATCGGCGCCGCGGAGAGCGTCGAGCACTCGTACCGCGGTCTTCAGAATCCACGAACTCTCGTTGGTGTAGGGATCGAGGACAACCGGGGCGAGGTGGAAGGTGGTGAGCCACTCGGAGACGGGACGGGGATCGGCGCTAATCGGATGCAGCACGAGATCGTCGGGGAGTCGATTTGCCACGAGGCGATCGTAGCGATGCGATAGTGGCGCCCCCCAACACTGTCGCCCGTTCTGACGTCTGGCTCAGCCATCGGTACCTTTGGGCCGTGCACCCCCTCGAATATCTCAGGTCGGTCGCACGCGACCCCTCGAGCGCGGACCGTCCATGGGAGGCCGCGACGGCGTTCGCTCTTCTGGTCGCGGATCACGGACTCGGTGGCCCCGAGGCGGTTCCGACAGCTCGGCGGTTGCTCGAACGCCTTCCCGGGCGCCCAGAGCTGTGGTGGGCGACGAGTCGAATCATCGCTGCCCTCGACGAGCGGGCCGCGGCCGAGGAGGTGCTCCACGCTGCGGCGGCGCCTCGCCCGTCGAGTCCCGACATCGCGATGGTGTCCGCTGCGCTGACCGACGGGCCGGGTGCTCGGATCGTGCTGCTCTCGCCCTCGGGCCGGCTGCTCGGTGCTGCGGTGCTCGTGCCCCTCGGTTCCCTCCTCCCGGCCGCCTACGCCGCGCGACTGGCGCCTGCGTTGGGTGATGTCGAAACCGATGGGGAAGGGGTGGTGCTGGTGTGCGAGCGGCTCCGAAGCGATGGCAGCGTCGTGCTGGTTGAGACGGACGCACCAAGACCGGACTGCCCGTCGGTCGCGGCCCTGGCGTGACCGTCTGAGCGGGTAATCCGCAGCGGCGGTCTACATCCCGAGGTGTTTGGGCGGATGTCCGGTGACCTCGGTGATCACGCCCTCAGCCTCGGCGAGGCGTGGCTCCATCACGAAGATCCTCGCCATCGGCTCGCGGGCGCCGAAACGCAGATGTGAGGTGAAGTCCTCGCTCATGACGCACGGGATCTCCCGCTCCCACAACTCGTGGATGACGAGTTGCGCCTGCCACATCGGCAACCAGGCCGCCTCGACCGACCGTTCCGGGTCGATAGGTCTCGGGGGGTGTTTGCCGAACACCCAATTCCATAGGCCCATGCCCGGACCGTAACGGCCGCCGGTGTCCGGTGCGTCGTTACTCTCAACCGGGATGAACGCGTTTGACGCTGTTTTCTTCGATGCGGGCGGAGTCCTCGTCCTGCCAGACCCGACGGTGCTCGCGCCGCTGCTCGAGACCTACGGGGGGTCGACTCGGATCGACGACCACCGTCGAGCGCATTACGCGGGCATGGCGGCGAAGTCGCGAGCGGCCGCCTCGGAGTCTGATTGGGACTCCTACAACCTCGCCTATGTGACCGCGGTCGGCGTTGATGCCGAGCTCCGGCTGATGGCGGCATCGCTCCTCGACCGTACGAGAACCGCCGAGCTGTGGAGGTGGCCGATCCCTGAGTCGATGGCCGCCTTGGCTGAACTTGCGGCGCTCGGCGTGCCGATGTCGGTGGTGTCGAACGCCTCCGGTCAGATTGAGTGGGTGCTCGAACATATGGGGATCTGCCAGCGGGGCGCCGGTTCAGGTGTCTCGATGCGCACGATCGTCGACTCCCACGTCGTTGGAGTCGCCAAACCCGATCCGGCGATCTTCACCTTCGCCATCGAGCATCATCCCGAGACGGTTCCTGAGCGGATTCTCTACGTCGGTGATTCGGTGGTGATGGATGTCGGTGGGGCGATGGCCGCAGGGTTGCATCCCGTTCTCGTCGATCCGTTCGACGACCATGTCGGGGCTGACTTCGCCCGGATCGCTTCGCTCGGGGAACTCCCGGCGATGCTCGGCTGATCAGTCCGCGGTGAGGCGACGAGCGATCACCTTCAGGCACAGTGTCTCGTCGGCGCCTTCGAAGATCGACAGCACACGAGCGTCAACGAAGAGGCGACTGACCGCGTACTCCTCGGCGTAGCCCATACCCCCGTGGATCTGCATCGCTTCGCGGGTCACCCACTCGGCGGCTTTGCACACGTAGGCCTTCACCATTGAGGCCTCCGTCGCCCCTTCGCCTTTACCCATGAGGGTGGCGACCGCGTACGAGAACTGACGCGCGGCTTGGATGACCACGGCCATCCGGCCGAGCTTGGCGCGGGTCAATTGGTAATCGATGATCGCGTGGTCGAAGACCTTCCGGTTCTCCGCGTACTCGAGCGCGAGTTCGTAGGCGGACTGCATGAGTCCGACGGCGCGGGCGGCGGTTTGGAGACGACCGTTCTCAAAGCCCTCCATCTGGTAGTAGAAGCCGCGTCCGAGACCCTCGGCCTCGCCCACGAGGTTCTCGGCTGGCACCCACCAGTCCTCGAGGGCGATCTCGTAGGAGTGCATCCCGCGATATCCAATGGTGTCGATCGGCCGACCCTCCATGCGGCCGGTCCGTGTGGTGCCATCGATGTCGACGGCGTCCTGGGAGAACACGAATCCGTGGGCATCGCCTCGGGGCTTCGGAACGATGAAGAGGCTGAGACCTCGGTGGGTCTTGGAGCGGTCGGGGTCGGTTCGCGCAAGCAGAGCGAGAGCATCGGCTCGCGCGCCGAAGGTGCACCAAGTCTTGACGCCGTTGATCACGTAGCCGGGCTCGCCGTCAGGTCCGAGCGCCGGCGTCGCGGTCACCTTGATGCTCGCCACATCGCTGCCGTAGTCGGGCTCGGTCACCGCCACGGCGGGCATCACCTCGGCGACGGCGAGCTTCGGTAGCCAGTGGCGTTTCTGCTCCTCGCTACCGCCCTTCACGAGGGCTCTGGTGAGGATCTCCGGTCGTGTGATGAGCGAGCCGCCGATTCCGAGGCTCGCCCGGCTCAGCTCCTCGGTGGCGACCACCATGGCGACGTACTCGTCGTGGCCGCCCTCGCTGTAGCCGCCGTACTCGCTTGGGACGCTCAACCCGAAGGCGCCGAGCTCAGCGAGTCCGGTAATGATCTCCTCGGGGACGTCGGCGTTGGTGCGGTGAACATGCTCGGCGTGAGGTGCCACCACATCGGCGGCGAACGCTCGGAAGGTGTCGCGCACCATGTCCATGTCGTCGCTCAGGTGGAGGGGGCCTGGAGTCGAGGCGAGGGAGGCGAGGAACTCGGGGTCGCGGTATCGGGACACGAAGTGGTGCGCGGGTTCGAGAACACCGGGCTCGACACCCCATTGTGACTCGCGTCCAAGAATTCGCGATGAGAGGTCGTGAACCATGTCGGCGGTGAAGGCGCACGTGATCGAGGCCTCCACGTCACCTTTGGAGCCGTAGTCGAGGAGGGAGCGGGCGGTCGCGGCCGCGGAGGCGGCGTGCGCGAGGTCGTAGGCGAAGACCTGGTGGACATCGGGTCCGCCGGACTCACTGAGGCGTCGGATCGCCGAGCCGATGATGGAGTCCGCGAGGTCGATCACGGCGGCGGCGCCGAGCATGTCGGGAGTCGGGTGGTCCATGAACTGAAACTACCGACCGCCGCTCGGGCATCACGATCCGTGCTCGCCTACGATGCGGCGCGTGGTGGAGGGCTCCGGATCTCGTGGTCCGGTCGCGGTGTACTGCGGATCCTCCGAAGGCACCGACCCGGCCTTCGCCGCAGCGGCCGCCGAACTCGGCGCCGCGCTCGCCAACTGCGGTCGAACTCTGGTGTACGGGGGCGGCGACGTCGGCCTGATGGGCGTCGTAGCCGATGCGGCGATGGCCGCCGGAGGAACGGTGATCGGGGTGATTCCCGAGCATCTGGTGCGCCACGAGTTGGCGCACGATCGGGTGACATCGCTCGAGGTGACCGATTCGATGCATGAGCGAAAGGCGCGGATGGCCGACTTGGCCACCGGCTTCGTCGCGCTTCCCGGTGGTTTCGGCACCTTCGAGGAGGTGCTCGAGATCCTCACGTGGACCCAACTCGGCCTCAACCGCCATCCGGTGATCCTTCTCGATGTGGCGGGCTTCTACGACCGCCTGTTCGACTTCTTCGACCACGCTGTTGCGTCGGGCCTCTTGAAGGAACGTCATCGCGCTGCGGCGCTGCGGGCCGCGACGGTGGCTGATGTGATGGAGCTTCTCGACCGAGACCACGGTGAGGTCGAGCCGAAATGGGTGGACATCGAACGCTGAGGTGCTTTGACGCTTTGTCAAGCGACTCGTAACCTTCGCTCGTGCGTGTCGACATCGACGGTGGGCGTCTCCTGGAGCGTCTTGAGGCCCTCGCCGAGATTGGCCCGATCACCGGGGCATCCGGCGAGCGAGGGAGCGCGCGCCTCGCCTTGACCGACGCAGACCGCGACGGTCGCGATCTGGTGGTGGGCTGGATGCGCGACCTCGGGCTCGACGTGACGATCGATGCGATCGGCAATGTGATCGCGGTGATGGGGGAGAGTTGTGGGCATCGGTCCGGACGTCCTCCCGTCCTGTGCGGCTCGCATATCGACACCGTCGCCACCGGAGGTCGGTTCGACGGCAATCTCGGCGTGCTCGCTGGGCTCGAGGTGATCGAATCCGTTCTCGCGGCGGGAGTCGAGTTGCGCCGACCGCTCGGTGTCGGCTTTTTCACCGATGAGGAAGGGGCCCGATTCGCCCCGGACATGCTCGGAAGTCTCGTGTACGCGGGAGGGATGACGGTCGAGCAAGCCCACGACATCCGTGCTGCTGATCCAGGTGGACCGGGGCCAACGGTTCGCGCCGAACTCGATCGCATCGGGTACCTCGGGGCCGCTCCGTGTCCGGGTCCGGTTCCTCACGCCTTCATCGAGTTGCATGTCGAGCAGGGTCCGGTGCTTGAGGCGCAGGGCGTTCGGATCGGAGCGGTCACCGGTGTGCAGGGGATCTCGTGGACCCGCGTGACCTTCACGGGGCAGTCGAACCATGCCGGGACGACACCCATGGCCATGCGACGCGATCCCGCGGCTGCTCTCGCGCGTATCGCCGTCTTCGTGAACGATCTGGCCGAGCGGTTCGGGGCGCCGCAGGTGGCGACGGTTGGGCGGATCGAACTTCATCCGAACCTGATCAACGTGGTGCCGTCCCGAGCGACGTTCACCGTCGACCTCCGAAACACCGACGAGGACATCCTTCGCCGCGCTGAGGCAGAACTCGACGGCGAGCTCGCCCGTGTCGCGAAGCGTCACGGGGTCGACGTCGAGACGGAGTCGCTCGCTCGATTCGAGCCGGTCGCTTTCGACGAGCGGGTGGTGTCGAAGGTGGAGTCTGCGGCCGCAGCTCGCGGGCTGTCGGTCCAGCGAATGCCGTCGGGGGCCGGGCATGATGCGCAGATGCTCGCTCGGATGTGCCCGGCTGGGATGGTGTTCGTTCCAAGCATCGGGGGGATCAGTCACAACCCGGCGGAACTCACCGACGACGCCGATCTGGTGGTCGGCTGCCAGGTGATGGCCGACGTGATGCTCGACCTCGCGGAGGGGGAGGACTGGTGACCAGAGAGATCCATGTCGGCGCCGCTCAGCTCGGCCCGATCGCTCGCGACGAGTCGAGGTCGCAGGTGGTCGACCGCCTGATCGCTCTGCTTCGAGAGGGCGCGGAGCGCGGATGCCGTCTGGTCGTTTTTCCGGAGTTGGCGCTCACCACGTTCTTCCCGCGCTGGTGGACCGAGGACCCCACCGGTCACGACCACTACTACGAGCGTGAGATGCCATCGGCGGCGACCCAGCCGCTGTTCGACGAGGCCCGCCGCCTCGGAGTCGGTTTCTGCCTCGGCTACGCCGAGTTGACCCCCGACGGACACCGTTACAACACTTACGTGCTCGTCGACGTCGACGGCTCGATCGTCGGCCGGTATCGCAAGGTGCATATCCCGGGGCACGACGAGCATGAGCCCTGGCGGCCGTTCCAGCACCTCGAGCGTCGCTACTTCGAGGAGTCGCCGGACGGCTTCGGGGTGCACGACGCCTTCGGTGGCGTGGTCGGCATGGCGCTCTGCAATGACCGACGATGGCCCGAGACGTACCGGGTGCTTGGTTTGCTCGGCGTCGAACTGGTGCTGATCGGGTACAACACGCCGCTCCACTACGCGCCCGATCCTGATCAGAACCCGCTCCAGTCGTTCCATAACAATCTCGTCATGGCCTCCGGTGCCTACCAAAACGGAACGTGGGTGGTGGGTGTCGCCAAGGGCGGAGTTGAGGAGGGCGTCGAGTCGCTCTCCCACTCCCAGATCATCGCCCCGTCGGGCCAGGTGGTGACTCAAGCGACCGTGTCGGGCGATCTGATCGTCTCAGCGGTGTGCGACCTTGATCTCTGTCGCCACTACAAGGACACCCTGTTCGATTTCGCTAGGTATCGCCGTCCTGAGCACTACGGGCTCATCTCCTCGACGCGCGGGGTCGTCGATCGCGCGGAGCCTCGATGACGGCTCAGAGCGCGGGCCTGGTGTGCGCGCATCACCACCTCTACTCATCGCTCGCTCGCGGCATGCCAGCTCCTGAACGCACGCCGGCCGGCTTCACCGACATCCTCGAACTGGTCTGGTGGCGGCTCGACACAGCCCTCGATCTCGAGATGATTCGCTGGTCGGCGATGCTCGGCGCGCTCGAGGCTCTCGAGCGAGGCTGCACGACGATCATCGATCACCACGAGTCGCCGAACGCGATCGAGGGTTCGCTCACTGTGATCGCCGACGCCTGCGCCGAGATCGGTGTCCGCGTGCTGTGCGCCTATGGGGTGACCGATCGTCATGGAGCCGACGGCTCTCGCCGGGGCCTCGAGGAGAACCGTCGGTTCCTCGCGGAGGGTGGTCGGGGGATGGTTGGTGTCCACGCCGCGTTCACCTGCAGCGATGAGACCCTCGCCGGCGCTGCCGAACTCGCCTCATCGTTCGGGGTCGGCGTGCACATCCACGTCGCCGAGGGTGAGGCCGATCGCGATGCCGCGAAGCGACTCGAGGGTCTCACCGACGACTCCTGGCTGCTCGTGCACGGCGTTCATCTCGAGGATGCCCACGGTTTGCGGGGCACCGTGATCCACAACCCGCGGTCGAACATGAACAACTCGGTCGGCTACGCGGCGCCGGCACGGTTCTCGAATCCGATCGCGCTCGGCACCGACGGCATCGGCGCCGACATGCTCGAGGAGTTCCGTTTGGCCTACGTGCGATCTCGTGAGCACGACGTGACCGTCGGTCCGGAACTCGCCTGGGGATGGCTGGAGGCGGGGCGAGACCTCGTCCCCGAGGCGGCCAATGACGTGGTGACCTGGCATCACGGAGAGATCGATCCGTGGTATCTCGCCTTCACGCCCGGGCTCAGCCCAGTGGACGTCGTGATCGACGGTGAGGTGGTCCTCGCCGAAGGTTGTCCGACACGAGTGGATCCGAACGAAGTGCGCGCGAAAGCTGCCGAGCAGGCGCGGCGACTCTTCGCTCGGCTGGGGTGAACGCCCCGCTCCCGCGGGGTCGTGCGTAGTGTGTTCCTCGGAGCCCTCGCTCCCTGAGCGCATGGACGGACCACAGACACACGACGCGCCGCTGCCCACCGGCGAGCTCCCAGCGATCGAGCGGTCGCCGGGTGAGTCCGCTCGGCGTCGCCGGCGCTTCCGCCTCAGTCTGAAACTGGTCGTCTTCGCGGCCGTGCTGTATCTCTTCGTCATTCCGCTCGTCCCCGACTTTCGGGCGGCGCTCGACGAGATCCGCAATGTCCGGCCGGCGTTGCTCGGCCTCGGACTGTTGCTCGAGGTGCTCGCGCTCTGGTGTTACGCCCCGCTCATGAAGGCGGCGCTCGGTGATGCCGGGCTGCATCTCTCCCGATGGCGGCTGTTCCGAATTCAGATGAGCACCCGCGCCCTCTCGAGCATCGTGCCGGGAGGCAACGCGGCGAGCTCGGCGCTCGGATACCGCCTCATGACCCTGTCGGGAGTGAGCGGACCTGATGCCGGCTTCGCGCTGGCGACGGTCGGGCTCGGCTCCGCGGTCGTGTTGAACCTGATCCTGTGGACAGGCCTCATCGTGTCGATCCCGATCCGAGGAGTGAACCCGATCTACGGCGGGGCGGCGCTGGTCGGGGTGCTGGTGATGGGGCTCGCTGGGGCCCTCACCTTCGGGCTGATGGAAGGACAAGGCCGCTCGGAGCGTCTCGTTCGATGGTTGGCGGGCCGCCTCCGACTCAACCCGGATCGCGCCGCGCGAATCGTGCACCAGCTCGCGGAGCGACTTGAGGCGCTCATTAGTGATCGCCAACTGCTCGGTCGGGTCGCGTTCTGGGCTGCTCTCAACTGGCTTCTCGATGCGGCCGCACTCTGGGTGTTTGTTCGGGCGTTCGGTGTGTCGCTCGACCTCGATGCGCTCGTCATCGCGTTCGGTGTCGCGAACGTTCTCGCCGCGATCCCGATCACGCCAGGAGGTCTCGGTTACGTCGATACGAGCTACGTCGGCATGCTGCGTGGCTTCGGCGTTCCGCTGCGCACCGCCACCCTTGGCGTCGCCTCCTACCGGTTCGCCCAGTTCTTCTTCCCGATCATTCTCGGCGGAGTCCTGTATGCGACGCTCCGGGTCGGCCCGTGGAGCATCGAGCGGCGCGAGCGACTCCTCAGACTACGCGACCTCGCCGAGCAGGAGACCCGCCGAGGCGAGTCGAAGATCGACTTCCAGTTGCGGTTCCCGACTCGAGATGTGACCGGTGAGTACATCCGGCCAAGCCACCAGAGTTGGGATCGCTCGCGTCGCCGTCATCACCCCGATGAGGCGTTGCCGACCCGACCGGTCGATGGCGACGACGAACCCGACCGCTCATCGTGACCGAGGCCCCATCGATCTCCGAGGAGGTCGTGTCGGAACTGCTCGCTTGGGGTGGTCCTCGCCTGCGTGACCTGCCGTGGCGACGTACTCGCGACCCGTGGGGGGTGCTGGTGAGCGAGGTGATGGCTCAGCAAACCCAGGTGGCCCGAATCATTCCGCGCTGGGAGGCCTTCATGGAACGCTTCCCGACACCGGAGTCGCTCGCCGAGGCGCCACTGGCCGATCTCCTCAGGCTCTGGCAGGGGCTGGGCTATCCACGGCGAGCCCGAGCCCTGCACGAGGCGGCGCGGCGCATCAGGGACTCGGGCCGCTTCCCGTCGACCGTCGAGCAGTTGATGGATCTTCCCGGGGTCGGCCCCTACACCGCGAGGGCGGTCGCCGCCTTCTCCTTCGATCTCGATGTCGGAGTGCTCGACACCAATGTCGGCCGACTCCTGGCCCGCCTGGCAGGGGAGCGGCTACGCCCTGCGGCGGCGCAGTCGTTGGCCGATGACCTCGTGCCGAAGGGGGACGCCTGGATCTGGAACCAGGTCGTCATGGACTTCGGAGCGACCGTGTGCACCGCGAGAACACCGCGGTGTGACGGCTGCCCAGTGAACAAACAGTGCGCCTGGGCGGGTTCAACCGAGCGCGCTGACCCCGCTCAAGGGTCCGCTGGAGTGAGCGGTAAGCAAGCTCGTTTCGAGGGCAGCGACCGTCAGGCGCGGGGTCGACTACTCGCCGCTCTCGTGGACGGCCCGATTCTGGCGGTCGCTGTGGCCGTCGTGATGGAACGCGACTCGGTGGTTGCCGACCACCTCCTTGCCGACTTGGTGGCGGAGGGCCTGTGCCGTCGCGTCGACGATGAGATCGTGCTCGGCTAGCGGGGCTGCGGAGACGGCGGTCTCTCAGCCCGAGGTGATGGCGGCGACGATCTCGTCGATCGATTGATCGGCGTGGGCCCGCATCTCATCGTCGGTGCGGTCCTGAATGGGGTGCGGCACGAAGACGCGCGCCATGGTCGGGTATCCGAGCGAGGTGCTCTGGGCGACGGCGGCGTCGATGAACTCACTTGACGCGACGAATACGCCCGGCACCCCTCGGATCTCGAGATCACTGATGTCGTGCACACTGCACGACGTGCAGCTGCCTCAATCGGCGAGCGCTTCGATCACGACGTGACATTGATCAGCGATCTCGTGACGCAGATCGACTGGCGCCGGTTTGGCGAAGGTCGGCTTGCGATAGCGCCTGACAGTCGCTCCGCGACGTTCGAGGTGCTCAGCGATCCGGTCGAGGAAGACGTTCCCGCGTGGTTTCGAGATGTCGAGCAGGCCGACGGTCAGTCCGTCGAGGCTCTCGGGCCGCGTGATGCGTTGACGCTCGGCTGGGGTCGACTCCGCCGTCGGATCGAGTAGCACCTTCGACGCCATGGGTTCAGTATTGCACCGCTCGGGTGACGGGTCGGCTGCCGGAATCTCCGTTGACCCAGCCGGCGATCAGCATCGAGAAGAGTCCTGCGCCTCCGCCGGCGTGGGCGAGCATGAGGCCTCCTGGGCTGAATTTCGGCAGTGACTCGAGCCCGAGGCCGTCGGGGATGCCCTCGGCGATTCCGCCGGCGCCGCGAACGATCTCGGCGTAGGGCAGCTGCAAGCGGGCTTCGAGTTCGGCGACGATCCGTGTCCGGTCCCATCCGCCCTCGGTGAACACCCGAACGTGCTCGGGCCCGAGCACGAGGATCGCGTCGAAAGCGAGCGCCAACTTGTGGTGATGCATCGAGCGGAGATTCTCGGCGAGGGTTCCAGCGAGGCTCTCGGGCGTGCGTGACAGCTGATCGACGATGCAGCGTGGCCCTTCGCCGGCGAACACGGTGATCGCATCGGTTGACTCATCAATGTCGGAACGGCTCGATGCGAGCGAGCCGAATGGGCCGGGATGCTCCGAGAAGCAGAAGCTCAGCTTGCCGGGGTTGCCGTGGGTGGCCCGGTCGACGCCGCCGGGTCGACCGCCGCCGAGGTTGCGAACCAGCAACTGGAGCGCCCGGCCGATCGACAGCGACGCCCTGTTGCCCTGCCCGAGCGCGTTGACCCCCGGGTTCATCCCGATCCGCGACGTTCCCGGCCCGCTGCACACGATGACGGGGCCGACAGGCATGGTGGTCGCGAGCAGTCCGTGCATGTTGAACTCGTCGTTGCAGACGGCCTCGACCGCGGTGATGACCCAGGGCAGGTGCTCGGGCAGGCAGCCGGCCATGACGGCCGAGATCGCGATCTTTTCGACGGTGGCCTGAACGAGGTCGGGCGGAACGATCGCGACGACCTCGTCGGGTGGTCTCGAGGTGCCTTCGAGCATGGCGAGCACTCGCTCGGCGGTTGGGGGCACGAGCGGCAGACCATCGCTCCACCCCATGCGATGCATGTACTCGAATTCGTCTTCGGCCTCGGCGAGGTCGAGGTGTCGAGATCGAAGGAGCGATCCGGAGTGCCGGGCACGCAGGGTGTCGACGAGATCAGGGTCGACGCTCATCGATCCGCAACCTGGGCGCTGTTCGGGAAGGCTGAGGTTCTCGGCGAGTTGATCGATGCCGGCCAGGGCTCGCCACTGCTGAAGTGACCAGCCGACGGTGCGCGCCTCCTCACCGTTGGCGCCGACCCGGATGAGGGTCGGAACGGTCTCGATGTCGTGGTGCCAACTCACGGACAGGTCGCGGTCGTCGGTGACGTGGAGGCCTTCGGGAAAGGCGGGATCGTCTTGTGAATAGATGGTCAGTGAGGTGACTTCGGCGAGTTCGGCGAGAACGGGCGCGACGGTTCGACAGGTCTCGCAGTCCCGCTTGACCACGGCGACGAGGCCTTCGGGGAGCGGTGGCGCTGCCATGAAGCGACGCTAACCGACGAGCGGCCGCGCGGATGGCGACGTGTCGAGAGGGTGTGACCGATGTCGGTGAGCGCTTTGTCGGAGCGTGGCTAGCGTTCGTGCATCGGAGACAGCACGGTCACGGTGACCTTCCACGGGGTGCGGGGCTCGACCGCATGCCACGGTGAGGAGACGGCGCGCTACGGGGGTAACACTTCGTGTGTCAGTGTCGACGCGCCTGATCAACCGCTGATCCTCTTCGACCTCGGTACCGGATCGCGCTATGCCTCGGTCGCCGCGGGACGCGAGGTGATCTGTCTGGTGACCCACCTCCATTGGGATCACATCCAGGGGCTGCCGTTCTTTCCGCCGATGCTCGACGAGGCGAGCGGCATCACGGTGTGCGCGCCGTCTCCGCTCGATGGTGGCTCGCTCGATGAGACGATGGCGTCGATTATCCGAGCACCGATGTTCCCGGTGGGACTCGACGCCTTTCCGGCTCGGCCCGGTTTCATGGGTCTCGATGGGGGCTCCATGGTGATCAATGGTGTGTCGGTGTCGTCGGTGGGGGTCAGCCACGTTGGCAAAACGCTCGGCTACCGGGTTGATGTCTGCGGGGTCAGCGTGGCCTACGTCAGCGACCATCAGCAGCCGATGGACGGCTCAGGTCCCGACCCGAAAGTTCTTGATCTGTGCCGTGGTGTCGACCTGCTGATTCACGATTCGCAGTACACGGCTGCGGAACTCGCGTCGCGTCCTGATTGGGGTCACTGCACCCCAGAGTTCGCCCTCGAGGTCGCGCGAGCCTCAGGGGCCCAACATCTCGTCATGTTCCATCACGATCCAGATCGAACCGATCGCCAGCTCGACGATTTGGTCGAGGCGCATCGTGACTCGGCCGAACCCCGCGTCACGGTTGCCCGCGAGGGAGCATCGATCGCGCTCGGAGTTGACTGAACATGGACGTCGTAATCGCCCTCGCTGGGGTCGTGGCGGGAGGGACACTGATCGTGGCTGGGGTGCTGAAGCTCTCGTCGGTGGAGTGGCCGGCCGACGCCGCCTCCCTCGGCGTCGGTATCCGGATCGCGAGGCCCGTTCCCTTCGTGGAGATCGCGCTCGGCGCCATGGTCGCGATGCGATTGGCAACCCCTTGGACGTCTATCGCGATGATCGCGCTCGTTGTTGGGTTCTCGCTCGTGATCGTCCGCGCGATGCGCAGCGAGGTGCCTCCGGTGTGTGCCTGCTTCGGTTCGTTTGACCGCCGGCCGGTCGGGTTCGCACACTTGGCTCGCAACGGGTTGCTCGTCGCGCTCACCGCTGTGTCGGCGACCGGCTGAGCGCCGGTCGCTGGCGCGCCAATCCTGTTCAGTTGTTCGACAAGATGAAGGCGAGGGTCTCAGCCTCCTCGCGCCACGCCGAGTAACGCCCACTCGGTCCGGCGTGCCCGGCGCCCATCTCGGTGCGGAGCAGGAGCGGTCGCGCATCGTGCTCGCCGCGTTGCTCGTCGAGGTGTCGCATCCGCGCGACCCACTTCGCCGGTTCATGGAATCCGACACGAGGATCGTTGAGCCCGGCGGTGACGAGCATCGCGGGACGATCGGCATCGACGGTGTTGTCGTAGGGGGAGTAGGAGGCGATATATGACGCCCACGGCTCGACGCGCGGATCTCCCCACTCGTCCCACTCGGTGACGGTGAGCGGGAGCGAGGGGTCGCTCATGGTGGTGACCACATCGACGAAGGGGACCTCGGCGACCGCGCAGTTCCAGAGATCGGGACGCATCGTCATGCAGGCGCCGGCCATGAGTCCGCCGGCGCTGCCGCCACGGATGGTGAGCCGTCGCGGGTCGGCCGTTCCGTTGGCGCCGATCTCCTCAGCCACCGCGTTCACATCGTCGAAGGTGTTGCGCTTGTGAAGGAGTCGCCCGTTGAGATACCAGTTGCGGCCGAGTTCGCCGCCGCCGCGCGGATGGGCGAGCACCCACACCACGCCCCGATCAAGGAGCGAGAGTCGCGCAACCGAGAACCAGGGCGGCAGCGAGATCTCGTACGCCCCGTAGGCGTAGATAACGGCCGCCGCGGAGCCGTCGAGCGGGGTGTCGCGATGGCGGACGACGTCGTAGGGGACCCGTGTGCCGTCGGCGGTCACGACCCAGTCGCGGTGCGCGACGTAGTGATCGGTATCGACGTTGGGTGTCGGGGTGCGTCGCACGAGCGTCGAGGTGCCGTCGGAGAGGTCGATGTCGAGGATCCGCGGTGGGGAGGTGAGCGACTGGTGCACGACGCGCACGGTGGGACTGGACCATTCCTCGTTGGGGCCGAAGGTGAGGTCGTGTGGCTCCGAGTCGATGTCGAGTGGCATCTCGTTGCCGTCGCGATCGAGTACGCGCATGCGTGGCTGCGCGTCGACCCACTCGAGCACGACGAGGTGGCTCTCGAACGGTTCGGCACCGGCGACCCGCCGTCCGGGAGTGCCAGGTATGAACTCCTCCCAGTCGGCAGGGGAATCGGGGTCAGCGGTCATGACCCGGAAGTCGACGGCGTCGAGGTTGGTGACGATCACGAGGCGGTGACCCCAGTCGTCGACCTGATATTCGACATCGGCTGCGCGGGGGCGCACCATGCGAGGGGGTGCGGTGACGTCAGCGGCGTCGAGTAGGAGCACCTCCGAGGAGGTCTTCGATGCCGTGTGGATCACGATGTGGCGACCACTCCGCGTCGCGCCGATCCCGACGTAGAAGTGCTCATCGTCGTCCCGGAACACGACCTGGTCGTCCTCGATGGGCGAGCCGATTCGGTGGCGTCGCACTTCGCACGGCCGTTCGGCCTCGTCGGCCACCACATAGAGCAGGTGGGCACCGTCGGCGCTCCAGGCGATCCCGGCCCACGTGGTGTCGGGGATGACGTCGCTCAGTTCCGAGCCAGTTGTGAGGTCGCGGATCCGCAGTGTGTAGTGCTCGTCGCCGCGGGTGTCAGCGGACCAGGCGATCAGGCGATGGTCGGGTGATGGTTCGAGCGCTCCGAGGTCGAAGAAGTCGTTGTTCGAGGCCTCGCGATTCTCGTCGAGAATGACCGTCGGGTCGGTGTCATCGGACCGCTCGGAGCGGCAGTGGATCGGGTAATCGAGGCCCTCAACGGTGCGGACCGAGTACCAGAACGGTCCGTGGCGGACCGGGGCCGAGATGTCGGTCTGAAGCACCCGCGACCTGATCTCGGTATCGATCGAGTCAACGAGCGTTGCCGTTGAGTCGAAGAACGAGCGCGCGTGGGCGTTCTCGGCCTCGAGGTAGTTGATGGTCGCCGGGTCGTCTCGGTCGCGCAGCCAGTACCAATCGTCGGTGACATCACCGGTGACGCGTGTGAGGACGAATGGTCGACGTTCCGGGACTGGCGGAGCGGGTAGCGACGCATCGGTGGCTCGTCCTGACATGGGCCGCAGAGTAGGGGATAGCGTCCGTTCGGCCATGAGGGTGTGGATCGATCAGGACTTGTGCACGGGCGACGGCCTGTGCGTCGATCACTGTCCGTCAGTGTTCACCCTCCTCGAGGACGGCATCGCCTACGTGGTGGAGGCCGGTCGTGTACTGAACGACCCGGGCGGGTCGCGGAGTATCGCCGAGGTGCCTGCGCGGCTCGAACGAGCGGTGGTGGAGTCGGCCGAGGTGTGCCCGGGAGAGTGCATTTTCATCGAGGTGCCGGTGTCGGCGATCGGTCCTGGCGAGGCTGATTCGGGCGCATTGCCACCATCGGGCTGAGCGTGCGCGCTCGGGTGGTCCGGGCCGTCAGGAATTGTTACTATCCCGATAGTGGAAATACCGGTTGAGTGCATCTCCGCCGGACGCTCAAACCCCCTGAGGAGCCGTTGACGTGACGACCTTTGATCTCGATCTCTCTAAGTACCAGCTCGGCTGGAACGACGAGGTGGAGTACGCCTTCGACCCGGTCAAGGGTCTCAATCAAGGCGTGGTTGAGCAGATCTCCTGGTGGAAGGGCGAGCCGCGCTGGATGACGGAGTTCCGTCTCCGTTCGCTCCGCCTCTTCGATCGCAAGCCGATGGCCGAGTGGTTCGCCACGAACATGCCCGACATCGACTTCCAAGACATCTTCTATTACTTGAAGCCCGCCGGTGAGCAGGTCGATGAGTGGGATGAGCTTCCCGAGGAGATGATGCGCACCTACGAGAAGCTCGGCATTCCGGAGGCGGAGCGCAAGTACCTCGCCGGTGTCACCGCCCAATACGAATCCGAGGTCGTGTACCACAAGAACCGCGAGGACCTCGAGGCTCAGGGAATCCTGTTCTGCGACATGGACACCGCGCTTCGCGAGTACCCCGACGTCGTCAAGAAGTACTTCGGCTCGGTCATCCCGCCCGGCGACAACAAGTTTGCCGCCCTCAACTCTGCGGTGTGGTCCGGCGGGTCGTTCATCTACGTGCCGCCCGGTGTGGAGTGCGAGATGCCGCTGCAGGCCTATTTCCGCATCAACTCCGAGAACGCCGGTCAGTTCGAGCGGACGCTGATCATCGCCGACGAGGGGGCCCAGGTCCACTACATCGAGGGATGCTCGGCGCCGGTATACACCAGCGACTCGCTGCACTCCGCGGTCGTCGAGATCATCGTGAAGCCCGACGCGCGCGTCACCTACACGACGATCCAGAACTGGTCACCGAACGTCTACAACCTGGTTACCAAGCGAGCCCGGGTCGAGGCGCGTGGCCACATGGAATGGATCGACGGAAACATCGGCTCGAAACTGACTATGAAGTACCCGGCCGTGTACCTCGTCGGCGAAGGCGCCACCGGTGAAGTGCTGTCGGTGGCTTACGCCGGTGAGGGCCAGCATCAGGATGCCGGGGCGAAGATGGTTCACGCGGCGCCGAACACCACCTCCAAGATCGTGTCGAAGTCGATCTCCAAGGACGGCGGCGTGACCACCTATCGCGGCCTCGTGAAGATCGACAAGGGCGCGCACGGATGCCGCAGCCATGTTCAGTGTGACGCGCTGATACTCGACGAGGACTCTGTGTCGAAGACCCTTCCCTACATGGAAATGGGGGAGCGCGACGCTGAGATCGGTCATGAAGCCACCGTGTCGAAGATCGCCGACGAGCAAATCTTCTACCTCATGTCGCGCGGACTGACCGAGGAGCAGGCCATCGGAATGGTGGTGAACGGCTTCATCGAGCCGATCACGCGGACCCTGCCCATGGAGTACGCGGTCGAGTGGAGCCGGCTCATCGAGTTGCAAATGGAGGGTTCGGTCGGCTGATTCGGCCGGGCCTAGGCTCGCTCACATGCCGATGCGTACCGAGTGCAAGCACTTCGAGTCCCGCTCGTACCCGAATGGCGACACCGTCCGGAAGTGCAATCTCGATCTCGCGCCCGATGCTCCGTGGCGGTGCCCTGAGGCATGTTCTCGCTACGAGCGTCGTCTCGCGGACGCCGCCTGGACTCACGGCTCGTTGGTGGTCCCACCGACACCTCCTGAGCCAGACGGCCTCGACGACGGGTCCGCGGCAGCGCTGCTTGATGCTGCCGAGGACATCTTGAACGCCGCCGGGTCGCGGATCCTCGCCGAGGTTGAGGCCGAACGCGACGCTGAGTCGCGCGGTCGCGGGCTGATCAGGCGACTCTTCCGTCGGGGGGAGTGACGAGAGTCACGCTTTTCACCCGGTCGGGCTGCGAGCAGGGCCGGTATTTCCACTACGCCGATAGTAGAATTTCGCCGTGGCTCAGCTCCGAGAACTGGCTCTGCCCTCTGCTGACGAGGAGATCTGGCGTTATAGCCGCATCGACGCCCTCGATCCGACTGCGTTCGAGGTGGAGAGCGCTCAGACGGAGGTGTCGGGAGGCGAGAACTACGTGACCAGGGGCGCTTCCGCGGCTGTTCTCGCTGAGCCCGATGTGTTCGCAGAGCTCAATACCGAGCACCAATCAACCTTGGTCGTCGAAGTTCCGCGAGGGACGACCGTCGACGAACCGATCGTGATCACGCACACCTCCCGGCCGGGAACGGCGTCGTTCCCGCGGACCGTGTTGCGAGTTGGCGAGAACGCCGAGGTGACGGTGATCGAGCGCTTCGCCTCCGCATCCGCCGGACCTGCCCTCGTTGCGCCCGTACTGAGCGCCGAGGTCGCGCCGGCCGGTCGCCTCACCTACCTCGCGGTCAACGACGTCGATCTCGAGGCTTGGCAGATTGGCCATCAACTCGTGGTCGGCGACCGCGACTCATCGGTCCGCCTCTCGACCGTCACCCTCGGTGGCTATTACACCCGGGTGCGTACTGAGGTCCGGTCGTCTGGACAGGGCGCCTCCACGAAGCAGGTCGCCCTGTACTTCGCAGGTGGCGATCAGATGCACGACTTCCGGGTCATTCAGGATCATGACGCGCCACACACCTCGAGCGATCTCCTTTTCAAAGGCGCGGTCCAAGACCGCGCGAGAAGCGTCTACACCGGCCTCATCACCATTCGAGAGCACGCTCGGGGCACAGCGGCCTATCAGACGAATCGGAACCTCACCCTCTCGGACGGGGCGTGGGCCGAGAGCGTGCCGAACCTTGACATTCGTACGAACGACGTCAAGTGCTCCCATGCGTCCACGGTCGGCCCGATCGACGACGACCAGCGCTTCTACCTCGAGAGCCGAGGAGTGCCACCCGAGACCGCCGAGCGACTCGTCGTGCTCGGCTTCTTCGAAGAGGTGCTCGACCAGCTGCCGTCAGGCCAACTCGCTGATGAGCTTCGCGCGGCCGTCGCCGACAAGCTCAACCTGCAGGGAGGAGCGTCATGAGCAACGTGGTCTGCTCGCTCGACGAGATCGAACCGGGAACCGCGCGAAAAGTTGTCGTGGACGGCCAAGCGGTCGCCCTCGTCCGCATCGGTGACGATGTCTACGCGATCGATGATGTGTGCTCGCATGCCAATGTCTCGCTGTCCGACGGCGAGGTCTGGACCGATACGTGCATGCTCGAATGTCCCAAGCACGGCAGTTCGTTCAGCTTGACGACTGGCGAGCCCGACACGTTGCCGGCCACACGTCCGGTCGCGGTGCACTCGGCTCGAGTTGAGGACGGCATGGTCATCGTGGGGGTGACGTCATGAGCGAGCTCGTGATCAGCGGGCTCCACGCCACGGTCGCAGGGCGTGAGATCCTTCGTGGAGTTGACCTCACCATCCGCAGCGGTGAGGTGCACGCCGTCATGGGTCCGAACGGAGCGGGCAAGAGCACGCTCTCGGCGGTCGTTATGGGCCGCTCGGGCTACGAGGTCACCGCTGGGTCGGTGACGCTCGACGGCGAGGACGTGTTGGCCATGCCGACGTGGCAGCGCGCGGTTGCTGGCCTTCATCTCGTCATGCAGTATCCGACCGAGGTGCCTGGTGTCGCGCTGCGCGACGTGATGGTCGAAGCGCTCGCCGCACGCGGTCATGCGAGCGACAATGTTCGAGGCCAATTGGTCGCCGAAGCCGCCAAGATCGGCTTCGAGGAGCGTTTCCTCGATCGGCCGCTGAATGTCGATCTCTCGGGTGGCGAGAAGAAGCGCAACGAGACCTTGCAACTCGCAATGCTGCGCCCGCGGATCGCCATCCTCGACGAGCTCGACTCGGGCCTCGACATCGATGCGCTCCGCGATTGCTCGCGTCGGGTCGAGGAACTCTCAAACGATCCCGACGAGCCGCTCGGTGTGCTCGCCATCACCCACTACAACCGACTGCTGACCGAGTTGAAGCCCGACAAGGTGCACATCCTCGTGAAGGGCCGCATTGTCGCCTCTGGTGGTCCGGAATTGGCGACCACTCTCGAGACGGACGGCTATGCGGCCTTCACCGACGGCGACGAGCCCGCCGAATCGGGCGCTGGGGCCTCAGGCCTCGACGATCTCTTCCGAATGTGAGCCTCGCCGGCGGGTCGGTAAGTCCGCCATCACCGAGCGGGCCACCTCATCGGGGATAAGACCCCACACGGCGATCTCGCGTGGTGTTCGAAAGCAACCGTCGCACAGCCCGTCGTCGGCGATCACACAGACCTTCGTGCACGGGGAAACGGTCGCCATCGCGCGACTGAACGTAGTCGCAGTCACCTCGCTACCGTTCGGTCGTGCCCCCGACTTCCCCCGCTTCCTCTGGGCGGTTCCCTGGCCGTCGAGTGGTGGCCGGAGGATTTCTGATCCTCACGACATCAGCCGGATTCGGCTTCTACGGGCTCGCGGTCTACCTCAACGCACTGAGTCGTGAGCGCGGCTGGGAGGTCGCGTCGCTCTCGCTCGCGACAACGGTGTTCTTTCTGGTGGCGGGCTTCGTCGGCCTCTATGTGGCGCGGCTGATCGCACGCCACGACATCCGACTGGTGATCGTGGGCGGCGGGGTCATCGGCGGAGCCTCATTAGCCCTTCTCGGGCGGGTGAGCGAGCCGTGGCATTTGTTCGTCGTCTACTCCCTCTACGCGGTCGGCTTCGCTGCCGCCGGACTGGTTCCGGTCACGACGGTGGTGACCCGGTGGTACCACCGTCGGCGAGCGATGGCGATCTCGGTTGCCTCCACTGGGCTTTCCTTCGGAGGGGTGGCGGTCACCCCGGGGGTGAAGTGGTTCATCGACCAGTCAGATCTCGCGACCGCCGCGCCCTGGCTCGGCTTGTTGTTCCTCATCGGAACGGTGCTTCCCGGCTGGTACATGGTGAGCTCGGATCCCGAGGCCGTTGGCTTCCATCCCGACGGTGAGCCCCGGGCGGCCGACGCAGCGCCGACCGAGTTGCCGGGCACCCCCTACGAGACCGCTCGACGTTCTCGCTTCTTTATCGCGGTGACCATCGGCTACGTGTTGGCGTTGGGGTCGCAGGTGGGTGGCATCCAGCAGCTGGTGCGACTCGCCGAGGAACGCACCGACGCGGCGACGGCCGCGTTCGCGACCTTGGCGCTCGCGCTGACCTCGATTGTGGCCCGCCTCGTTGGCGGTCGGGTGTTCCCGAGGTTCGCTCTCTCTCGAGTGGTGATGGTGCTCGCCGCGGGGCAAATGGTGGCGCTGATCGCGATCGGGCTGTCTCACTCGGTCGTGTTGCTCTTCGTCTCGATCATCCTCTTCGGAGCGACCGTCGGCAACATCCTGATGCTCCAACCCTTGTTGATCGCTGAGCGTTTCGGGGTGCGCGAGTATCCACGTCTTTTCTCGCGGAGCCAGTTCATCGGCATTTTCGGCACGGCCGGTGGGCCGTGGCTCCTCGGATGGCTGCACGACAACGCCGGGGGCTACGACACCGCGTATGTCGTAGCTGGCATCCTCTCGTTGACCGGGGCGTTGTGTTTCGCGGTCGGTGGCCCGGCCGAGGACCACCACGACCACCTCGCGCTGAGTTAGCGCTGGGTGCCGACGCGCAGCTCGCGGAACGGAACCTTGGTGTCGACGGAGATGTCGCGGGGCAGGCCAAGTACGCGATCTCCAATGATGTTGCGCTGGATCTCGTCGGTGCCTCCAGCGATGCCAGCCTGGAACGAGTTGAGCACGACCGACTGCATCATCTGACCCAGCGCGTCACCGGGCTCCCAGGCCTGTGAGCCCGCGCCGGCGATCTCCATCGCGATTTCACGGAATCGCCAGGAAATCACCGACGAGTAGAGCTTGCCGAGTGAGCCACCCGGGCCAGGGGCTTTGCCGGCCTTCAACTCGGCGCGGGTCCTCATGGCGACGAGTGACTTGGTGGTCTCCATGGCGTAGACCTTCATCAGTTCGTCGCGGATGACCGGATCGTCGAGTCGGCCCGTGGCCTTGGCGGCTCCAAGGAGCAGGTCGTACATCGGCTGGCTGATCGCGCCGGCGCCCATTGAGCCGATCGCAACGCGCTCGTACATGAGCATGGCGGTGGCCTGGCGCCAACCGTTGTTCATCTCGCCGAGCAGGTTGTCGGCAGGGATGCGGACATCGGTGAAGAAGACCTCGTTGAAGTGGCTACCGCCGTCGATTTGGTGGATCGGACGGATCTCGACACCGGGAGCCTTGAGGTCCACGATGAACATCGAGATGCCGGCATGTTTCGGCTGCTCAGGGTCGGTCCGGGCAACGATCACCCCGTAGTCGCTGCGATGAGCGAGGGTGGTCCACACCTTTTGGCCGTTCAGCACCCACTCATCGCCGTCGCGATCGGCGCGCGTTTGGAGGCTGGCCACATCGCTACCGGCGCCCGGCTCGGAGAACATCTGGCACCACACGGTGCGGGCCGCGATGTTGTCGGGCATGTAGCGGCGCTTTTGCTCGTCGGTCCCGAACTCGTTGAGCACCGGGAGGCACATGCCGTGGCTGATGACGAGCTCACCGGTCATGGCCGGGAACTCTTGGGCGACTTGGCGGAAGATGCGCTCATGCTCGAGCGTGAGGCCCGCGCCTCCGAATTCGGTGTCGTAGGTGAGGCCAGCGAGGCCAGCCTCGGCGAGTGCGGCCTGGAATGATCGGGCTGCTTCGAGATCGCGTCGCGCTCCGGGCTTGGCGTGCTCGCTCAAGAACGCACGGCACCGCTCGCGGAAGGCTTCGGCTTCGTCCTTGGACAGGGTGGCGGTATCCGACATGGTTCCTCCGGGGTAGAGCAGTCCTGAAAAGGTGTCACAGGTCAGGGTCGTCGTGCGAATCCAGCGCCCGCGCACGACGAACCTAGAGTCGTGGCGTGTCGCAGTGGCGTGAGGAGGGTGGAGCCCTTCATCGCGAGTTGGAGTTCGCGGACTTCGCTCAGGCTTTCGCCGCCGTGACCCACATCGCCGAGATCGCGGAACGGCTCGATCATCACCCCGATATCGAGATTTCCTACAACCGGGTGGTGTTGCGTTGCACCTCTCATGATGTCGGGCGGAAGGTGACCGCTCGAGACCATCGTCTCGCCACGGAGATCGACGCGATGTTGTTGGAGTCCGTCGATGGGTGACCGTCACCCGAATGTCGAGCGGGTGGTGGCAGCGGGCCGCGAACTCGGTCTCGAAATCGAACCGCGTTCGTTCCCTGAGGGGACACGAACCGCTCAGGAGGCGGCCGACGCGATCGGCGTCGCACTCGGTCAGATTGTGAAGAGCCTGATCTTCGGGGTCGACGGCGAGGTGGTGCTCGCCTATGTGAGTGGGACGAACCGCCTTGACGAGAAACTGCTCGCTGCCGCGGCGGGAGGAAGTCGGTGTGAGCGAGTGGATGCCGATGCTGTGCGCAAGGCGACGGGTTTCCCGATCGGTGGTGTGCCGCCGTTTGGTTTGGAAACCCAACTGAGAATTTTCGTCGACCCCGACCTCCTCAAGTTCGACGAGGTGTGGGCCGCTGCTGGTACTTGGCACGACGTATTCCCGATTGACCCGAGAGTTCTGCAGAGTGTCACGAATGGCGTCGTGGTCGAACTGCGACGAACCCCGTGATGCCTCTGTTGGTGAACCGGCTGTTGTTCGGTCTCGCCCTTGGCGCCATCAGTCGAGTGTGGATGAGACTCATCTCGAATGAGCCAGAGTTCTCGTGGGGTGGGACAGTTGTCGTGGTCGGAGTATTCGTGTTGTCTGGGCTTGGAACCGGTATCAGTTCGATGATGTCGGCTGGTGGTCGACGCAGCGACAGGATTGGCCGAGGTGCGGGTCTGGTTCTGCTGTTGCCGTTGTTCGGGGCTGCGGGTGCTCAGATGATGCCGACGGTCATCATTGGCTCGCTGTCAATTCACAGGAAGACCTGGAATCCGTGGATTCGGGTGTTGTGCGGGCTCCTGGCGCTGATTCTCCCTGTTGGCCTCGTCGTTGAGGTGCTGTTGGCTGATGTCAGTCTCTGGCGTGTATTGGGCCTGCTCATGTTCATGGCGACGTACGTGGCAGTTGTTTTCATGACAGCACCGATTTTTCGTCCACGACGTGCAGGCACGTCATCGATTCCGATGAACCTCGGTCGCTGAGATCCGTCTCGGAAGTCCGTTCGCCCTGAATGTTGGGGACCGCTCTTCACGAGCCCAGCGCGACACCGGCATACCCCCATGTGCAATCAATGGCGTTCCGCCGTTTGGCCACAGCACGCAACTTCGGATCTTCATCGACCCGGACCTGCTCCAGTTCGAAGAGGTCTGGGCTGCGGCGGGCACGTGGAACGACGTGTTCGGGATCGAACCGCACCGGTTAGTGGAAGCCAGCGGGGGAGCGGTTACAGATCTGAAGCGGGGTTGATTCGTCGTCGTGAGATGACGATCAATAATCCGAGCATCACGACGAACAATGACCAGTTCGTGATGTCAGAGGATCCCGTGACGGGCAGGGAACTCAGCGCCTGGCTGACGACGGTGATGCCGGTTCGCACGGTGACAGGCGCTGCGTCGATGACCGCTTCGATGCGAAGGGTGTGGTCTCCAATGTCGAGCCCGCCAGGGATTTGGACGGTGGTGGTGAAGTCGCCTTGTGGGTCCGTGGAGATCGTTGCAAGCCGGGTCGGGGTGGAGTCGACCCAGATTTCGAGCGGGGTGTTCGGTGTGAATCCGGTTCCGCTGAGTGTGAGTGATGCTCCTACCTCAATGTTGAACGGGTTATCGACGACGGGTGGCTGATACTCGGTGTCGATGCGGGCACCATCGCCGATGAGGGTCGTTGTTCTTACCGTGCGACCGTTGACGGCGAACGAGAGTCGGGTGGGGATGCTCTGACCAGTCGACATCACTGCCTCGGCCCTACCGGTCTGTGGGGGAGGGCTCGGAACCGTGGTCGTGGCTGGTGCGACGGTGGTGCTGGATGTCGTGGCTTCTGGTGCGACAGTTGTTGTCGTCGTACTGGTCGTGGCGGGTGCTGGTGCAACGGCTCCAGTGGTCGTTGGTGCGACCGTCGTGGTCGTTGTGGTCGTCGTCGTTGTGGTCGTTGGTGCGACCGTCGTCGTCGTTGTGGTCGTCGTCGTTGTGGTGGTTGGGGCAGTGGTGCAGTCTGACGTCATCACCCGGTTCCCGGTGCCGCTGTAGGCGACGGCGACGAACTTTTCTTGTCCTGCGGGTCCACCCCACGTCACCGCCATCCAGTCGTTGTCGGCGGCGGATGTTTGTGTGGTCCAGGTGATGCCGTCGGGGCTGGTCATCACACGGTTCCCGGTGCCGGTGTAGGCGACGGCGACGAACTTTTCTTGTCCTGCGGGTCCACCCCACGTCACCGAGAGCCAACCTTTGTCGGCGGCGGATGTACGTGTGGTCCAGGTGATGCCGTCGGGGCTGGTCATCACACGGTTCCCGGTGCCGCTGCTGGCGACGGCGACGAACTTTTCTTGTCCTGCGGGTCCACCCCACGTCACCGAGTACCAGTAGTTGTCGGCGGCGGATGTGCGTGTGGTCCAGGTGATGCCGTCGGGGCTGGTCATCACCCGGTTCCCGGTGCCGCTGTAGGCGACGGCGACGAACTTTTCTTGTCCTGCGGGTCCACCCCACGTCACCGAGAACCAGTCGTTGTCGGCGGCGGATGTGCGTGTGGTCCAGGTGATGCCGTCGGGGCTGGTCATCACACGGTTCCCGGTGCCGCTGCTGGCGACGGCCACGAACTTTTCTTGTCCTGCGGGTCCACCCCACGTCACCGCCCTCCAGTCGTTGTCGGCGGCGGATGTGCGTGTGGTCCAGGTGATGCCGTCGGGGCTGGTCATCACACGGTTCCCGGCGCCGCTGTAGGCGACGGCCACGAACTTTTCTTGTCCTGCGGGTCCACCCCACGTCACCGCCCTCCAGTAGTTGTCGGCGGCGGATGTGCGTGTGGTCCAGGTCTGAACATCGGGGCACGATGTCGATGACAACGCAGGAGCCCGGAAAATGACCAGCCCGCTGGCAACGAAGATCAGCGAGACGAAGACGCCGATCGTCCTCTTTTCGGATCGCCTTGACGCCGAACTCACGGGCCCTCGCTTTCGGTGGCTTGAGAGTCTACTTTACGAATCAGAGGGCCCGTGAGGACAAAATTAGGTGCCTCTGGCCAGACACATCCTGAAGCACACATTGGTTTCCAAGGCCAACGGTGGCGTTCCGCCGTTCGGCCACAGCACGCAGTTGCGGGTGTTCATCGACCCTGACCTGTTGCAATACGACGAGGTCTGGGCCGCAGCCGGCACCTGGCATGACGTGTTCGGAATCGAGCCGCACAAGCTGGTGGAGGCCAGCGGGGGAGTGATCACCGCCCTGAAGCGGGGTTGATTCGTCGTCGTGAGATGACGAGCAATAGTCCGAGCGTCGCAACGAACAATGACCAGTTCGTGATGTCAGAGGATCCGGTGACGGGCAGTTTGTTTGGTGCCGGTGCGACAAGGGTGATGCCGGTTCGAACCGTGATGGATTCTGCGTTCATGACCGCCTCAACGCGAAGGGTGTGGTCACCGGTGTCCAGTTCGACAGGGACTACGACGGTGATGGTGAATTCGCCTTGTAGGTCGGTTGAGAGTGTTGCGATTCGGGTCGGAGTGGAATCGATCCAGAGTTCCACCGGTGTGTTCGGTGTGAATCCCACGCCGCTGAGTGTGAGTGATGCCCCTAGCTCAATGTCGAACGGGTTATCGACGAAGGGTGGCTGATACTCGGCGTCGATACGCGCAAGATCACCGATGAGGGTCGCAGTTCTTACGGTGCGACCGTTGGCAGCGAACGAGATTTCGGTGGTGATGCTCTGACCATCGGACATGGCGGTCTCGGCGCTGCCGGTGTCCGGTCGAGTGCTCGGGATTGTGGGAGGGGCTTCCGCAAGAGTGGTGCTGGTGCTCGTGCTGGTGGTGTCTGGCGCGATGGTGGTGGCGGGCATTGGTGCTGCGACGGCTGTTGTTGTCGTGGCTGGTGCGACGGTGGTTTCCGGCGGGGTCGTGGTGGTTGGTGCGGCGGTCGTCGTGGTGGTGGTTGGTGCCACGGTGGTCGTGGTGGTGGTTGGTGCGACGGTGGTACTGCTGGTCGTTGTTGTTGCTCCGACACCGCTGTCGAGCCCGGACACCGCGGTTGGTGTTTTCCTGTGGGTGGTGGTGTTGTCGCCGAGGTGTCCATATGTGTTGTCGCCCCAGCATTTGAGGGCGCCGGTGGCCAGGAGCGCGCACGTGTGCCATCGGCCGGCAGTGATGGCGGTGACGCCACTGGAGAGCCCGGTGACAGGTGTTGGTGTGAGTCGGTTAGTGGTGGTGTTGTCACCGAGTTGCCCGTATCCGTTGTACCCCCAGCACTCGACGGCGCCGGTGGCCAGCAGGGCGCACGTGTGAAAGGTTTCGGCAGTGATGGCGGTGACATCGCTGGAGAGCCCGGTCACCGCTGTTGGTGTGAGCCGGTCGTCGGTGGTGCCGTCGCCGAGGTGTCCGTAAGTGTTGTCGCCCCAGCATTTGAGGGCGCCGGTGGTCAGTAGTGCGCAGGTGTGAAAGCGGCTGGCAGAGGTAGCGGTGACGCCACTGGAGAGCCCGGTTACCGCCGTTGGTGTGAGCCGGTCGTCGGTGGTGCCGTCGCCGAGTTGCCCGTATTCGTTGTAACCCCAGCACTCGACGGCGCCGGTGGCCAGTAGAGCGCAGGTGTGATTGTGGCCGGCGGTGATGGCGGTGACATCACTGGAGAGCCCGGTGACAGGTGTTGGTGTGTGTCGGTCGGTGGTGGTGCCGTCGCCGAGTTGTCCGTCGCTGTTGTCGCCCCAGCAGTGGACGGCGCCGGTGGCCAGCAGCGCGCAGGTGTGTCGGGTGCCCGCAGTGATTGCGGTGACGCCGCTTGAGAGTCCGGACACATCGGTTGGTGTTTTCCTGTCGGTGGTGGTGCCGTCACCGAGTTGCCCGTACAAGTTCCAGCCCCAGCACTTGACGGCGCCGGTGGCCAGTAGTGCGCACGTGCCCTCGCGGCCCGCGGTGATGGCGGTGACGTCACTGGAGAGCCCGGAAACTGCCGTTGGCGTTTTCTTGTTGGTGGTGGTGCCGTCGCCGAGTTGCCCGTTGCTGTTGGAACCCCAGCACTTGACGGCGCCGGTATTCAGCAGTGCGCATGTGTGATTGCGGCCAGCGGTGATGGAAGCCTGCGCCGAAAAGTTGGCGCTGCCGACAGCGGTCTCGTTCATATCGGCGACAATCGGCGACGCAGAGGAGATCACCAGTGCTGTAGCCGCAACGCCGGTGAGGAACACAGGCACGCGAACGGTTCCGAATGGAAACATTCGGCGAAGAAGATTTGGCTTGTGCGCTTTTAGTCCCATCAAATCAGCCGGAGGATGGTACTGGCGCCTGGGGCTTTTCGAAAGCGGTGATAGCGCAGTAAGTGTGCATCCTCAGCGGTGTTCCTTCGCCCGGCCACAACACTCCGCCGCGGATTCCCATCAACCCGGAATTGTTGGGGTGGTCCGAGGTTTGGGCCGCCGCTGGCACCTGGAACGACGTGTTCGGAATCGAGCCCCACAAGCTGGTGGAGGCGAGTGGCGGTGTGGTCGCCGCCCTGAAGTGCGTCTAGTCGTCGATCGGGTACCTTCCGGCTGTGTCGACTCTCGCCGGCCGCCCAAACTCCGCCGCCGACGTTTCGTTGGCTGGCTGAGGAGGTGCTTAGAGCACCGCGCGGATCTCAATGCGGCGGTTGCAGGCCTTCGAAGCGGTGGTAGCGATCTGAAGTGCTTCGTTCATGTCCGCGGCTTCGATCAACCAGATCCCGGCCATGTACTCCTCGGCAGTCACCGCGGGCCCATCAGTGATCAAGCCGGCATCAAGTCGATTGTCGACAACGTATGCATCGCGTGGACCCGCGAGACCAATGGCGAGGAGCGCTTGCCCGTTGGCGTTGAGACGTTCGTTGAACGCATTGATCTCGGCGACCTCGTCCGGTGTGGCGTCCGCTTCGCCATCCACCGCCATCACCGCGA
>Ga0208547_1000067_pt1 | contig 46882 bp, 44 predicted proteins | sample DEB08_DNA_5_FD_185501 | JGI IMG/M metagenome (GOLD analysis project Ga0208547, IMG submission 185501) | Aqueous microbial communities from the Delaware River and Bay under freshwater to marine salinity gradient to study organic matter... | ecosystem: Environmental > Aquatic > Marine > Coastal ...
TATACAATATTGTGGTGTCGTCACATAACTGTATGAAATCTTTATCAGAACTGAGGATTATTTTATGGTGCTCTGCTAAGGCTTGTGATTGCGAGACAAGAGCAATAATGTCGTCAGCCTCTACATTCTCAACATAAGATTGGAGAATAGGCATTTGATTTAGATACTCGATTATTCTCTGCTGTTGCCAGTTCCTATTGTCTTCCTGTTCGCCAGCAGTCATATTGTGAATGTCCCGGTTGAGGCGCACAGGTTTCCTACCAGCCTTGTAGTTCTTGTCGATTGCCTTGCGCTTTTGAGAACCGCCGTCCCAAGCAACAAAGATAATGTCTGGGTTAATTGTTCTGCAAACAGATTGTAGAGATTTTAGGAAACCTTTTGTGCCACCGATAGGATGCCCGTTGGTTGATAGGCTGGGATCTACAATGTAGTTCCTCATAAAAAGGTTTAGTGCGTCAACTAATAATACTCTTTTTTTATTCTTCATACTCCAACTCGATGCCTAAGTCTTTGAGAATACCTTCAAGTTCTTCTCTTAGTTTGTCTTCGTCATCGGAGTTGTTGTAGTTACCGTCTTCAAGAGCATTTACATAGTAAAGGGCTTCGTCAATGAGATCTTTCTTCTCTTCTAACTTCTCTCTGAGAGAGTCTAAATCGTCCATAGTTATGTCCTCCTTTGTATTTGATTGAACTAACTATACTCGATTTTTCCTTTTTGCCTCCAATGATTGCGATTACTGTATCAAAATGTTGGAGAGAAGTCAAGAACTTTTAGTGGTGGTGGGAGTATTTTTTCTTTTTCTTGTGGGCGGTTTTCTTTGGGTAGTGCTTTTTTACATACTTCTTTTTGTAATGCTTCTTCCCAAACTTGTTCTTGTAGTGGTGCTTGTGCCCTTTCTTTTTGTAGTGATGCTTGTGACCATAGTGATAACTGCTGTGGTAGTGATGGTCATAATCATAGTAGACATAGTAGTATGGAGAATAACCTATTACATAGTATTCTTCACATTCATAGTGTGGATTGTGGACTTTGACTGTTGGGTGGGCAAAAGCGCAGCCAGACAAAAGGACGAGAAATAAACTTGTAATAATGATTTTCTTCATAACTAAAACCTCCGTTCCTTTATTAGACGAAGGGTTTAATTATTTATTCATCATTTTCTTCATAAAAATCTGAAGCGTTGCCAAGTCGCTGGTCAAACTTTTTGATTACTTCTTCGTCCATAATGTCATAGACACGCTGCTTGAAGGCTTGGTCTTGCATTTTGTCTTCCCATTTAGAAGGCTGGAACTTTTCTACTTTGCCGTCGCCCATTTCCAAAGAATACCAAGCACCAGCAGAACTCATATACTTTGAGCCTTTGACTGCTTCAAATAGACTTTGGTCGTCTTGGACACCGACACCCTCAGTTCCCCACAAGATTTTGAAGTTGCATTGCCGACCTTGTGTTCCAAACCTGCTTTTCTCCAACTTGACCTTGACCTCAGAGCCAATACGAAAACCGCTTTCATCAGTAATGTAAGCAGCCTTTGCCTTACGACCTGTCAGCCAGATACGCAGAGAATAAGCATAGTGCATAGCCTTACCACCCGGAGTTACATAGGGAGTGGTCAAAGCCTCTGAAGGCGAACTGGTAATGTTAGTCTTCAACTGGTTTAGCACCAAGAAGGTTGATTGGCTGTTAGCAATCGGCACAGTCAACTTGGACATACCTTTAGCCAAGATTCTTGCTTTTACTGCCATTGAAGACTGTGGATTAAAGTCTCCTTCCACATCGGAAATAGCAGGTGTAAGAGCAAGAGAATCCCAAATGAAAAGCATACGATTTTCATTGTTAGCCAAAAGATCTTCGATAGTTTCCAATACAAACTCAACAGACTGAGCCTGAACATATAGAATAGTATCAACATCGCATCCAGCCCTCTCCAAGAAAGCAGGGTCAATAGCAGATTCAGAATCGAAATAGATGACATCAATTCCCTTCTTCTGTGCGTTGGCTGCTACTTGTGCTGCCAAGAATGACTTACCTGTTGCTTCTAGACCTGCGATCTCCGTTACTTTGCCGACTGGAATGCCAGCCAGTTGTCCTTTACAAATAATAGAATCTAGCCACCTAGACCCTGTTGGAATCCAATCACTAACCTCGGTTGGATTCTCTTCACTTAGGTTGTGTGCTACGGTCATGCCAGCCCTCTTATTAATGAGTTTTCGCATATCTGCCATAGACAGTTTACCTGCTTTAGCCATAATGTCTCCTATAGAAAAAAGTAGGGGGGCTTGCGCCCCCCTTGGTTAGCCTGCGAGTTCTCGAAGAGCAGCCTCAACATCATTAGATGCCTCGCTCGTGGTAGAGGCATACTTTGTGGTTTCAGAGGAAGCGTCCTCTGCATTCACATCAGAGTTGAGGAACTCATCCAGAATGTCTTGCACATCCTGAGTGGACTTACGCTCGAAGAGTGTATCCAGATCTGGGACTGCCTCGACAATCTCCTGACAAGCCTCATCGCCATCATCGCACAATGGGGAGGATTTACGTCGTGGCTGGACTTTCGTCTGTGGATAAAGCATACCGGGAGCCTTACCGTAAGACAGGACCAGATCTGTTCCTTCGTCTGGGTCAGTGATATCACCGTAGTCTGGGTTCAGAACCAGACTGAGGAGGGTTTCATAGACGGTCTTACCGTATCCCCAGACTTTAACACCTTCGGCTTCTTGTCCTCGAACAAGAACAGGCGAGAAGAAGCGTTGGCGAGCAAAGAGGCTTTTTGCTTGCTGAATGCTCTCTTGCGAACCCTCGTTGAAGAGTTTGGTTGCAAAGTTGCATACAGGGCAATCGTCCCCAAAGTTACGCTTCGGGCAGAGGAAACCAGATTGGCTTCCAAGGTTGTAGTGGAAGTGATGCTCCTTAAAGGGATCTTCGTCTGGGGACGGAAGGATGCGGATTACATTCTCTCCGTCTTGGGGACGCCAGAACTCAGATTTCTTCTGACCTCCTTTCCCTTGGGCAGAAGCAAGTTTCTCTTTCATTTTATCAAGATTAATAGCCATTTTTTCTCCTTTTCAAAGTTATACACGAACTATACACTAACTAAAATTGAATGTCAAGCATTTTTTTCATTTTGTATTTCTGAAGTACTTGCGATGAAATAAGCGTATTTATCAGCATATTGGGTTGGAAATACGCCGTAGGAAACTTTTACGTCTTTTTCCTGTGGCGAATCTTTCACTTGGCTCATAATCTTACTCATCAAAGTCTTATCAGTTTTTAGTTCCTCTTCGGGAATGGCGTAATAATAACGCTTCTCCACAACATTGTCAAGAGAAAAAAACGGGCTTTCGTCGCCTGTTTCTGGATTTAGAATGCCGAAAGTTGAGATACGGCAGATATCTTTTGGGTCAGACAGAGTTCCAACGACTGGCTCTGAATGATTGAAAATGTTAGTCATATGTATCGTTGCGACAATAACTTCATTCAATCTATCGTAATAGCCCATAATCGGTGCTCCACCTAAGATTTTGTCTATCTGTTGGTTATCAATCGCATAGAACTGCTTGAAAACGCCTGACCTTGCGTAATGCTGCAAAACACCAAATACCAAGTTTGTTTGCAGTCTTCTTGTCTGAGACAAGGTATCTACGTCTGGGTGAATGTAAAGAATGCTTATTGGTCCTTTGCCGTGGATTTGTTCTAGAACACGAAGGGCTGCGCCTGAAATAATGCTGGCTCCTGAAATAACAAAGAGGATCTCGCCTTCAACGTCTCGCAGTTGGTTTGCGATTAGTGGAAAGTTCTCTTCGTATTTCTCAGGGTGGTCATACTTAGGCACACGAATGTCTGCGCTTTCTTCGTGGTCAATAGTGATTACTTTGTATTGTGGGTGTTGCGAAAAGGCTTTGCCTATTTTATAGCCTACGTTGCCCAGTCCAATTATTATATCCATAAACCGCTCATTTCTCCAAAGTTCTTTCCAGCAGACACATTTGTTTTGAATACACCAAACGGTGTTCCCATAAACTCCCAGTAGATTGAGTTGATAAAATCCCCATCTTCGTCGGAATAGTCTAGCACAATACTGTCGTGAATGATAAATGCTATTTTAGTTTTCTTACCCTTCAACAAATCATTTATCAAAATAGCCTTGTCTAAAATCATATCGCTACAAGTGCTTTGTATTATGTAGTTAACAGAGTGATACTCGTCTGCTTCTATCTTTCGGTGGAATAAGGTTTTTACATACTTACCGTCCCAAAACATTTCTTTGATACGCTCTCTGTTGTAGAGTTTAGATAGTTCCTTGTCCTCGGCATTTGGATTGTAAAGCCACGAAAAAATCCTCTTCTTTGATTCTTCTCTGGTTAGTTTGCCGTCAAAGAGTTCATAGGAGTTGTAGTCGTGAATGTCTATGTGTGGTTGCTCTACGCCGAGAAGACCCAGTAGGACACGGACTTCTGCTGCGTTGTAGTCAAACTCAACAAACCAGTTGTTCGTTGGCTTGATTACTTTCCTGAACTTCTTATCCATAGTGAGGATTGGGAAAGAGTTCTTCTGGGTTGTGAGCCTTCCTGTCTTTGTTCCAAAAGGATTATACTTTATGTAAGGCTCTGTTTTCATTATCTTTTTGTAGAACTCTTTTGTTCTTGGGTCAGCCAAGTCGTTGTTTAGAACAGACAAGTCTATGTTTAGTTTCTGTTGTTTGATTTCAGTTACCAGTTTTGTAATGTGAAGCAAGTTGTCGTAGTTGTCTGGTCGCTTGTGTGTATCAATAACGTGCTGTGTAATCTTGTTTTTGAGAACACAGTATTCTTTTAGGAAGCCTTCTGGGACAAGATCAAAGAAGCAATGGTCGTTTAGAGAAACCTTAGCAGTTATAAAGGACTTATAGAATGCTTTAAGTTTTTTCCAGATACGGTCATAGTCTTCCCTGAGTTCAGGAGGACAAGCCTGTTCTAGCGTTTTACCCTCGCAATAAATCTTGGCGTATTCTATGTTTAGGTCTTTGAGGAAGGAAGCGTATTCCCAAGTGTGGGTTCCGCCTTGGGGCAGGTCTTTTAGGATTTTACCCTCTGAATAAATACCAACGCATTTTTCTTTTTCGTCTAGGGCTTGGAATAACAATGCTGACCTTCTAGTAATATTGTTTTAGGTATTGCTGAATATACTCTAAAGCGGCAGATTTGTCAACAAATTTATAAATCTGATCTATTTTTTGAAGGTTCTTGTTCAAGATAGGCTCTGGAACGTTGGCTTTTAATTCTTTTAATCTAATGATAAAATACATTTTTGTCCAGAATAAATCATTATATTTCTCGTCGTGGACTTTTTGACCAATCGTTTTTCTAAAAACTTTTATGATTTTTGTTTTTTGAGTGTTTCCATAGTCAGTAAATGGACTTGAAGGAGAACAGGCAGTAAGTTTTGGAACTGCAACATTTGGAAATGCTGCCACATATGTATTGTAGAACTGCATTAAATAAACTTTTAAAGCGTCAATATCATATTGATCTGCCCTAATAAAGAAGCGATCATATATGTCTTTCTGATTAAAAGATTCCATTGGTTCAGTTCCCAAGAAGTGAACGTGTGGACCTATCCCTACCTGATTAAATACATCATATGTTGCACTTTCTGCTTGAATAATCTGATAGTTTTTAATCTCGTGCCTATGAAAAACTCCCGGCTCCATTGGATCTTCAGTATATTCTGTGAAGCCATTGCCAGCAGCATCAACAACATAAGTATGGCTATGAGTTGTCCCTACATTTGGCTTTGTAAATGCGGTTGTTGTTGTTCCTTGTAATAGATAACTAATCATATACTTGGCAATATATGATCTCATTTCTGGAGATTCCAAGTTGGCGATCAATCTCCAAGGAGCATTTTTATCTACCATAAAGCCGAACTTCTTTGCAGCCAACAAATAAGTTTTGAAATTAATATTGTTTACAAACTTATCATATTTCTCATAGTCATCAGAATGATCTAAGTTGTAAATCTCTATACACAGCCCACTCATCATAGGTGTAAAATAACTGGATCTTATAAACCCGCTTTTTGTAAAAGGAATTTCTGAAATCATACTTGATACAAGATCATTTAAGAATACATCTAAGAAAGTTTCATAGTTTTTTATGCTTTTGTGCTTTCCTGTTTTATCAAGGTATACTCCAGCAAAATCTTGATAAAGAGCAACCATTGCTTCGTGATGTGCTTGATGAACGTTCTGCCATCCTTTTGTTGCAGTCCAAGGTTTTGTTATGGCATCATCTTCAACAAACTTTTTACTTATCTTTATTTTCATCCATTGCTGAAAATCTTGATATGCATCTGCTACAAATCCAAAAACAGCAACATCTTTTTTTGTTGTTGGTATTATTTTAAGATATGTTTCATTTGGAAATATAATATTTCTTTCATTGGTTTCTCTACCATAAAAAAGATTCTGTTGTTCCCAGAAAGAAAAAGTTTGTGGGAATGTAGACCCAGTTGGAAACAACTCTTGATATCTTGTTCTCTCCTTGAATAAGACTTTAGATCCAAGAGAGTTGATACCAAAAACGATTTCATCATTTAACTTATAAGTCATTTTATGGAGTCTCCAATTTTTCTGTTTGTTTTGAAGCAGCAGAACCTTCTGGACTATAGATATTCTGAACTGGGTCTGAAACTCTTGAAACAGAATCTGCCTGAATAGAGGTGGACCATCCGTCTTTATTAATCGTATTTGATACTTCTAACACAAGATAATACCCGCCGAGACCAACTGCTCTGGATGTTTCTTGACCTAGCCCTGTCAGAGTTGGGTTGATATATATATAAACTCCCGGCTTAAGCAAAGTATTGCCAATCATTTCCAAATCAACGTTAAATAAGTTAAATATTTCAGCAAACTCATCATTATCTGCCACCGCTTTTTGTGCCATCGCTTCTGCTTGAAAGTTCTTTTTAGCCTTAGAAAACTTTACTTCTTTTGCCAAACCCCTATCTGCTCCAATATAGAAATGATAAATTCCTTTTTCGTGATCTGCGATGGGATCTCCATTGAGAGATGTCGGTAAACCATTTTCCGCAACATAAACTAAGTTGTAATAATATCTTTGATTAGTGCTACACTTTCTTAAGACATCTCCAGAAGATAATCTTTTTAGTTTTTGTCCAGAACTTCCATTTGTGTATATTCTTTTTACAAACGCCTCCCCATTAGACGGAAAGGGTTCAATGGGGCTTTGTTCAGACCCATAAGATCCAAGTTCTAAAGTTGTTGTCTTGATTGTCACGGGTCTTGAAACGCTTTCTCCAAAACACATTTGGTTGATTGATGGAAGCAAAAGTTGCTGAAGCGATTCTTTGATGAAGTTATTCAGTGAATGTCTTTCAACACCTTTATCAATATACATTTTTTTAAAGAATTGTAGATACATTTCCAATGATATCGGCATATCTAATATTGAAATTTCAGAGTTATTAGTATCTGCTCCGGGTATCTGTATTCCACCAAACATATATCCAACGTGATCTTGGTTTATTTTCTCACTTAATTCTGCTGTGTCTATTACCGCTTGTAATAAATCACCATAATAAAACCAATATATATCTAAAGTATCTGAGTCAGATTTCGGCTTGTTTTCATCTTTTAATCCAAGTTGTAATGAAATATCTGTGAAAACTGCTCCTTGTATTTTTGTCAACTCTTCTTGAGATATTGGCTTACCGTCATTCTTTAAGACTGCGTTGTTGATACCTCTGGCAATATCTCTTGTTATCAGGTTAGTGCTCCCCTTTACAGCAGTCCCGCCGTTCGTTGCTTTAAGGAGATTTTTATCCCTTATTTTCTTTCTTGCTGCTAAAACAGAATCGTTTGTAGCATCTTGAACTAACTTATCTTTATTTCCAAAAAAACCGGGGAGCGCATCAAAAATCCCAGAATCTACAACATCCTGCTTAACCTGATCTGGATATTCTGGAGAAAAATATAGAAGATCATCTTTTGGGACTGTTACTTTTTTCACCTTGTCGTTATCATAAAGGTAAGTCAATATTCTTGAGTATTTCTCAATTTTGTTTCTTCCTTTGTATCTTTCTATTTTTTGATCATTTTTTGCTTCTAAGTCTGATGTATTAAGTTTTTCAAGTTCCTTCTTATCCTTGCTGAGATTTCTTTGTTTTTCATAAAACGCAGCCCTTATTTCTCTTTTTCCTTTTCCAGTTTTAGCATTTTGTATTTTTTTTGATAATGAAGATTTTTCTTTTTCCACTTGTTCTTCAAGTTTAGAAATGCCTTTTTCAAGTTCTTTGCGCTTTTTTCTAAATTCTTGTGTTTCTGCCTCGACCATTTTAATGGCAGCAGCATATGGATTCTTCGTTATGCTAAATATATCATATGTCGCCCTATCTAATTGCGCTTCAATATAAGAGCGATAAGATATATCTAATGTAAGAGCACCATTTTGTTCAAAGGACAAATCATAATCAATCAGTTCCAGAATCAAAGACAAGTTCATACTTTGTATTTGTTCTATTAAGTTATCATTTAGTGTCTCTGTCTGGTTTGGAGGAATGGCATATCCGACATCTGCTCGGATTCTATAATGTGCTCCAGCAAACTCTCTTGGGCTTTGACCTCTTCTGCTAATCAAGTCTGAAAATCTAAATGGCGTAGTTCCACCACCTTTGCTTGATAATCTTAAAACCCTATCTTTAGTTAAAGATTCTCCGTTCTGGAATATCAGTTTCAAACTTCCATTGACCATTCTGCCGGAACCCCAAGGAGATTGATTTTCAAAGTTGAGACTGAAATCAACAATGCCTACATCGTCTCCTCTTCCAGAAGATGAGTTAAGTATTGACTCAAGCGTTTGACTACTATCAGTAGAAAAAGGAATAGGGGCTTCACCAACATAGGTTCTTTCTCCAGTATATAAAACTTTATAAAGTTCTATTTTTGGAACAAACCTTGAATAATCAAGTGGGCTAATGTTTAATAGATTTTTAATGCTTGGTGCTGGCTTGTTTATTTTACTTAAAAGAGTTCCTACATCATTATCAGACAAACATAACGTGTATAAAAATCCATTTGGATTTACGCTTTTTACAGATAAATCACCTAAAGTTTTTGCCTCAGAAAGCAAAAAGCATTGTTTCATATTAGTGAAATTAACTATTTGAGATTCTGCTGATAGTTTTTTAGTTTGCGGATCTGTAGATCCTGTTTCTTTAACATCACCCATTTTCTACATCCCATAATATGTTAATACTAACTCAAGAGGAGTTGGGATTCTTATAATATCACCAAACTGAATATCGCTTTCAAGCGGCTTTTGATTAAAGTGAGCGATAACCCACCAGTGCTTTGGATCTCCATAATATTCGTTTGATAGTTTATAATAATGATCCCCTCTTCTCCAAGTCCGAGTTACGATTGTCAAGTTAGATATCTCTTTAGAAGTTGGATATCTTAACTCACCTGTTCTATATTGTTCAACATAATTGATACCTCTATTCTTAAATAGATTATCATACATAATGTTTGAGTTAACCGCTACTCTTCTTAAATCATATCTTGAAGCCATATTATTATCCTTTACTCAATAAACATAGATTGACCCAGCCCAGACCCGAGAACCTCTTCTTGTTGTGATTGTTGTATCTCAGGTGGAATTGATTGACCACCATTAAGTTCATTCGTTGACTCTGGATTGTCTTTTGCTACATCAAAAGGTTTTGGGGGATCAGCAACATATCCACTATTCTTGTAAGGGAAGCCATCATTAAGAGATTTACCATTAACATAGCCTTGAGTTGCTTTATGTAATGGATGAAATGTGAAAGACAGGTTTAAAATCTTTGGATATACTTGTCCGTATTCTTCAAAGAATCCCCCTTCCATATCAAATGAATGATCTAAACCATCCAAGGTTCCTGCCAAAGCACCTCCATCTTGCTCTGTAATCAAGTTCATATATTTAACAGATACAACTGGTGCTCCATTTATCGTGTAAGCATTTGTAATACCATCAGCCAAACCTTTAAACGAAGGGTATAAAAACTGAACCATCTGGGAAACACTTCTTAAGTTTTTCTTTGCTTCTGATTTAGAAGCAGCCACTAACTTGAAAGAAACAGAAATAGATCTTTGAGTATTCTGAAAGTTTTGGATTGTATCCATACGACCATATACAGTTTCTCTATTCCAGTTACTTGTAAAACTATCATTCCATTGGTCCAAAAAGGCAGTCATATTAATAACGGCTGAAGGAACATCAATACGGCTAATTGTTAAAACGTGCCCCTTTGAACGTGCTGCGTCAAGAGGATTAACATAACTTGTATTATAAACTTTATTTAACTCTGGTTTTTCTGTAGCCATATTTGTTTATTCCTAACTTGATGTAAATACATCATATTTCTTATTTATATAATCCACCGTCGCTTCTCCAACCTTTTTCTTGTCCAAATTAACTGACACATTGATTGGCTGTCCTGCTGTGCCAGCGGCTGGTTTCATATTTAAAGCCTTTTCAATGCGGAGAAGAGCCTGTAACATTGCGCTATCATTAGCCGTTGTATTGTTTGTTGTGTTAGAAACTCTTGTTTCTTCCATTGTCTTCATCAAGTTTGTTGTACTTTGGTTGTTAACAACTTGAGCACCCTTTGGGAGGCTTACAAGTTCTGGTCCCTCTTCTCCAACCATAGCCATACCAGAAGAAGAGATCTTTCCACCAATAGCCAAGCCGGGGACTTCTCCCCCATCAAAAAGCGACAGCAAATAAGATGACGGAGAAGTAGACAAAAATCCCGGCGTTGGGATATCTGCTCCAAATAAATTTATAATATCAATAATTCCTTGACCAACTCCAGCCAAAACTCCCCAAACAGCATCAAATGGTAACATAATTAGCCTTGCAACTGCCTTAAAAAAAGATGGAAGGTCATTAAACATATTTCCAAAATCAGTGAAAAATCCGCCCATATACTCCATAACTTGATCAAAGTTCTTGATTAGTCCATATATCGCCCCGCCCAAAGCGACCACACCCAATATAATCGCACCTATTGGATTTGCTATCATTGCTGCGGTAACAAAATTTACCGCTGTTCCAAAGGCTGTCATTGCTGCTCCAGCAACTCCCGAGGCTACACTGAGTATCTTGAGGGCGATTGCTTTTGTCCCTAGGGCAATTGCCAAAGCAGTTTCTTTTACTATCTGGGTAGTAGTAAATAATAATCCCTTTTCTTGTTGGTAATTATACACTTGATAAGCCGCCGTAGCAAACAACAATGCTCCTCCGACTAACTTAATATTTTCAGCAAGAAAGTTGAAAACACTTATTAGTGGCTCAAGCCCTGCTGATATACTTTTAAGACTTTCGTTGAGTTTATCCATAGCACTATTGGCCTTAACTGCCATTTCTTCGAGAGGATTTTCTTTAGCCAATGCTTGTTGAGAGTCCATATTTCCATCAATAACTTGCTGAAGGGTTCCGAGTTCCAATCCCAGTTCAGATGCCAACATCTTTTGCTGAAAGAAAGGCATATCAGAAAGTGTTTTTCCCGCTGCTTGAAAACCGCTTCTCAGCATATCAAGTTGTGCGGCTGGACCTTCTGCTGCTGCCATTGTTAAATCAAACGCATTAACAAAAGAACCACCAAGAGAAAGATTAACGGCAGCAACGGCTGATGCTGACTCTGAAAAGGTATCTAAACCATCTGATAAAGCAAATAAAGTGTTTCCAAGATCATCAACAGTCATACCAAGACTCTTGGCAGTTTTTGCTGTTTTCATAAAGATTTCTGGACCTTGGCGACCAAAAGCAGCCAATCTTGGAGATAGATTTCTAAATGCATCATTTAATTGTTGCGGAGGTATACCTATTGAAGCCCCTGTCTCAGTCATTGTTCTGATTACATTTTCCGCTTCACTTACTCCCATACCTAACTGAGAAACAAGGAAGTTGAAGTTTTCGCCAGATGTAGAGGCACTAACGCCGAGTTCTTGAAGAACAGCAGTAGTCCCTGCTACTCGATTTCTTACTTCTTTACTTAAGTTACTAAAAGCACCAAAACTGAGATATAACTCCTGATTTGCTGCCGCTGATTCCTGAAGGCTGACACCAAATTGAACATTCTCTCTAAATACATCTTCTATAGAGCCAGCAAATTCTCTTGATGCGCCTGTGGCTCCAACAAAACTTGCTTGTAGTTCATCTAAAGCGACAGCAGTTTGAATTGAATTAGAAATCAAAAACTGTAATGCATTTGCTGGTCCGAATGTTGCTGCCATTTCTTTACCGATGGAAGTTACCACACTCTTAAGACCTTCTCCTGATTTTGCTGCTTTAAGAAAGTTCCCAGTTAGAGTGTTATTTAAATCTCTCTGGAAGCCAACCATCTTAGAAAGGTTATCTACAAGTCCTTTACCGACGTTTATACCTGCTTGTTTGGCGTCTGCTATTTTTAGTTGTATCGCTAATTCTTCGTTTAATAGCCGTATTCTTTCTTCTGCTTGCTTTTTTGCTTCTTCATCATCTCCTGCGAGATCATCTTGAAGTTTTTTTATTTTTTTTAATAAGTCAATCTTTCGTTGTTGTGCCTGAATATCTTCTACGCTTGCCGTTTTGCTATCTTGTAGGCGTTCGAGCCTTGCGTTTTCTATACCAAGGAGTTTCTCATTTTCTTCTCTTGAAGTTTGAAGATATTCTAAAGTTATGGCATATTGTTCTCTTTGTTGAACCAATATATTTCTTTCTGTTTCAAGTTTATCAACAGATTCACCACGCAATCGTGCCTTCTTCGCTTCGTATTCTACTTCCTTTGCGAGTTCTTTGTTGATTTCCTGTATAGTTTCTAACTCTTCTGTTCTATCTGCCATAGATTAGTTCTCACTTAAAGGGCCACTTTATTCCTGTTTCTCTTTCAAAGTTGGCGAGTGCTCTTTCGAGTTTGTGCCTGTTGTTCATTGTTCTTGGATCAGTCAATCCGTGTCTCTCAAACGACTGAAGATATCTTTTTTCATTTCCAAGTGCTCTTGCAAAACTTGACATTTGATTTTGAGTTCCTCTAAACCTTGCAGGAATCAAAGATCCCCCGAACATCATTTTAAGTAAGAGTTCAATCTGACCCCCTAATGCTCTCAAGTATCCTTCGTCAATCGTCTTGGGATTTAAATTAATCTCAATTGATGCGAGTTGTTCTTCATTTATATTAGACATTTGTAACTCCTCCGAGTATAAATAGTTGTAAATAGTAAAAAAAAAGACCAAAAACATCTTTGGTCTTCGGTCTTATCGTCTACCTTTTTTAGTAGCCTTATCCATTTGTTCTTTTTCTTTTTCAAATTGCTTTGCCAATCTCTCCAAAAACCATCTTCTTAAAACGATTGGCAGACTGTATGCTTCAATAAAACTCCAACCACCGAAATGCTTTAGTTGGAATATCTCTTCATACACTCCTTCAATGTATTCATCGCTTAGGCCAAAAAAATTCAGTGGTAAACGGCACCTCCATTTCTTGCTCGTAACCACAATCTCCGCACTCAAAATGTTGGGCAAGGTCAACACTTGGCATTGCGTCTTGATAAGCGAATCTCAAGTGACGAGAATCAATCGCTGGCATATTCTGAATAAAGTTTGCAATGGTTCCTTGATTTGTTTCACCATTAACCGAGACAACATAGAGCATCATCTGGTCTGTCAAACTCATTTCTGGAAGTTTGTTCTTTTGTCTCATACTGTTTGTTTTCAAGATTGTCTTTTCATCTTTCCCAGAAAGAGGACGAACTTCAACATTTACTCCAGTTTTTGGGAGACTTACAAGGAAGGTTCCGTTTTCTGTCTGTTGTGCGAAGGTTGTATCAGATCCTCTTTCATAAGACTCTTCTAAGGCTTCTTCTAAGTCAAAAGTATGATCTGACACAGAACCACAAGAAGGGCAAGGAATTTTTGTGTTATAGTCTGCTCCATAACCTGAAATCCTTGTTGCGATTAGAATAGCGTTTTTATCCCCGATTAGAAGATCGTCAACATTAATGGACTTGTCAACAATAACGCTTTGAAGCAGCCTATCCAAAACAACACCCTTTTTAATCAAAGAACGATTAACAAGAATATCTTCATCTTTTGCTGTCATATATCTGATTTCTACAGTTTCAAGATTGTGTAAAGGATGACCTTCTGGATAAAACTGACCCTTAGAAGGCAACTCCACCATTTCTGTTGGTGTTGCAAAATCTAAAGGGTTTGTTTGGGTTGCGGTTGCGCCAGTTGAAGTGTCTGGCTCTGCGGATCCGAAACGATCCTGATTATTTCTGGTGCTCATTAAAACCTCATTGAGTTAAGTTTTGTATGCATTATATGATAAGATTTATGATTTGTAAAGTATTTTATTAGTTGCCCGGACGATATTGAGAAACGGATGCAGCAAGTGCCGGATCTTCAATTGATCCTTGGGTTGCTTCATATTTGACAAAATCGTAACGCATTTCAACTGTGATGTTCATCAAATCTTCTGAACCATAGTCAAAATCGCCCATTTCAACATTTTTGACCCAAGCATTAATCAAAGTGAACTTTTCAATATCTTTTCCTTGGTCGTCAAGTGTAACGATTTCTGGAGTTTGAAGAGCATTGATTGCCTCTGCTTTTGAAATAGTCTCAAGATTATTTACTGCTGGGAGTCTATAACCACTTTGTGAAAGAAGAGCCAAGGCGTAACCTGTTGCGTTTGGAGTAATAGGATCAACCATTGTAAAGGAAACAGTATTGTATTCAACCCTTCCCGGATAGTAGAAAGTATGGTTTAAATACTGATGTTGTGTTTCAGATACTGTCAAAGAAGGTCTGTTGACCTTTGTAATGACCCACTGATCAATCCCTCTTAATCTGAGAACGAATCTATATGCTCTTTTTGGTTGTGGAGCGTTAGCCCAAAATTTCTTATCTGCCATCGTTTTAGGTTTCCTTTGTAATAGTTTCCTTTATAGTAAATAGTTAGTTCCTATTTTTTAATCTTCAAATCCTGCGCCAGAGTTTGTGATTACGAAATCGATTGCGAAGAACTCAACAGCCTTGGTTGGCTTCAAGAAGATCTTTGCGTAAATCGTATTTCTATCAATCATCTCTGCCGTTGTTGTTGTATCATCAAGGATAACACGGAAAGCATCCAATCCATAGTTGTTCTTAATGTTATCCAAGAAAGGATTAACTTGACCAGTAAATCTTGCCCAAGTTGCCTCTACGTTAGGCTCAAACAACAAGTTTGCTGCGATTCTTGAGATTTCTTTCTTTACATAAATCATCAATCTTCTTACGTTGATTCTATCCAATGCCGATGGAGTAACCTGAAGAGTCTTTTGACCGAAGATTACAATTCCTTCGCTTGGGAAAGAAGCAATAGGGTTGACGTTTCTTTCATACAAGAAGTCTCTTTCTTTAGAAGTAAGTCTGCTTCTTACGTTAGTTACTGGAAGACCAGCCGCACCGTCAGTCAAGCCACCTCTGTTGAAACCAGCAGGGGCAAACCAGAGAGCAGATTGCTTCTCAGAGTAAGACATTGCTCCAAGTGCTGCGATTGAAGGTGGTGCCCAGATTCCACGACCGCTGACTGTATCAGAGATGCGAACCCAAGGATAGTATGTTGCGCCATAACTTGAGTTAAGGTTACGAAGTTCCATATTTTGTCCAACTTCAGCAACGTGTTGTGATACGCCGCCCAGACCTGTTCCAGCGGTGATTCTCAATTCTTCACTGTCGAAGTTTTCAGAAGAAGGTAAGTATCCGCCTTTTGGGTCCATAAGCATCAAAGCATCACCTCTTGCTTCACAAATGCGAAGACCGTGAGTTGTCAAACCTTGGTTAACGACACCCGGAACAGCCAAGATGTTTCCTTCAATGAACTCTGGATCAGCAAACATATCGATTGCTTTCTTTACAGTGTAGAACATAGCCTGTCCTTCTTCTGTTGAAGCATCTGGGAGTGCTCTTGTTTGGTTAAAAGGCTCTTCTTCGGTAATGTCAAATCCGTTAAATCCACCGAACATTGGTGAAGTAAATCTATCGTATCCTCTGTCAATAATACCTTTGTAAGAACCAGATCTCGCAGTAACAGAATCTCCTTGCGCTCTTGATCCAGAACGATAGAATACAGTATTCTTTGTGTTAAACTTGAATACCAAGTCATCCAATGAGAAGTACCAAGAAGTCTTGGTGTTATTTGCAGATGGAGCAAAAGTTCCTCCGTTTGCAAGTGGGTATACCAAATCAACCATACTTGGTTCATATACAGTTGATCCGCTTGATCTTGTGTATTGAGCACCGAAGTATGCTTCAGTTGGATCGGAAAGATCTCCATCAGAAGAACTTACACGAAGTGGAACTGTTGGATGTTTAACAGATCCAGTGAACTGAGCAACTCTATCTTCAGAGATTGCTATAGCAGCGGCTGAAATGATTCCAAAAGAGTTATCTCCGACTCTTTGATCAGCATTGAAAATACCATTAGAGCCAGTTCCAGCAGTAAGAGGGCTTGTAACAGTCCCTGCTGCATTAGCAATAGAACCAGTTCCAGCAGTTGCTCCAGCATCAACAAGTGTGATATCCGAAAGGGTGATTGGTCCTTCTACACCGAAAGGAAGCAACTCTGGGTTTGTCTGTGCTGTATCAACAGCATTTGCCATTTCAACACGAACAATCTTAGATCTGTTTGGGTAAGTTCCATATTCAACCAAACGTCTTTGATCTGCATTCCATTGGTAATATTTGTCACCAACTTGGGCTGCGATATAGTTTGGAGAGTTTGGATCTAAACTAAGACCAGCAAATCTTTCAACATATACTTTAGCATTGTCTGTATCTTGAGCATCTCTAATAGCCAAGGTAAATGTTCCATATGGACTATTGTCATTCTTGGAGTATTTAATATCTTCAATAGAAATCTTGAATTTTCTTTGGATTTCTTCACCAGAACTTAAACCGTGAACTTTGAACAATCTTGTAACTGTGTTCAAATTTTCTGGGTTGTATGCTGGACGGAGGACGTTATCACCGATTGTTGCGGAACCTGCTGTATTTCTCAAGTCTTGTGAGAAAAACCATCCAGTTCTTGGTTGACGGGTAGCGAACTTAAAATCACCTCCGTTGGCAATATCTGTAGATGCTCTACCAATTCTAACGATGATACCGTAAGCATCACTGCTTGTGATTGTTTCCGCAACTGCTCTTTCATATGTTTGACCCAACCAGTAAGTTGTAGCGTTTGCGGCTGCTGAATCAACGATGCTACTATTTGTGAAGGTTGGATTCGTATTGAATACCTTACGAATATAGTTTTGTGAAGACTGATCAAAGTTAAATGCTGTTGATTTAACAACCGCACTTGTATTATCGAGAACAACTGCTCCAAATGTTTTGCTTGCTCCATTAACCAATACACAAGATGATGTTGTTGTATTTTCAAGAGTTCCGTCAATATCGCCAGCGACCGCACCACGAATGGTTCCAGACAAGGCAATAGATCCTTCTGTTGTGTAGAAAATGGCAGCAAGGGTTCCATTAACCGCTTCAATATCGCCAGAATCCCCAGCATCAGAAGCGGAGTTGAATAAGTACAAACCGTATGCTCCACCACCAACTGCCGGATCTGTATTGGCTGATTTCCAACCTGCTTTACCAGCATCAGTTCCATCATTATCTGGAGATTGATCTCCAAGGAGACGAATAAATGTAAGGGAGTTGTTGTTCTTTAACCACGCTTGAGCAGCATAAGCGGCAAAAGTAGGAGCAGTCGGAACTCCATTTCTCCATAAGTCACTTGCTTCTCCACCAGCAACTGGATTTCCAAAAATGGTTACAAACTCAGAAAAAGAATCAACTTTTACTGGCTGCATTGCCGGACCTCTACGGGAACGACCGATTACGAGAGGTCCGATTGCCTCTGGTGTCTTAGGGAGTTGTGAGTTATCAATTTCCTCAACGTGAACTCCGGGTGAAACAAACTTAAAATCTTTTGCCGACATTTTATTCTATTCTCCTTTGAAACGTCCAATATTCTTGACGAATTTATTTCTCTAATAAATAGTGTTTCTTTTTTCCAAAGTCCAAAATTATTCTCTATACTTACCATCCACTGCTGTATTTGACCTGTTTGTTATTCCATCACCACTTACAGACAAAGGATCGTCGTATACAACGTGTTCTCTTGGGATCTTTACTTCAACGGCGTTTTCTCTAATAGAGAACTTTGGTGTGTCTTGGTTATTTCCTTCTCCTATTAAGTATCCTAATACTTTTAAATCAACTTTTGTTTCAAATCTTCTTTCTTCTGTTGTCATCTCTGAAAGATTATTGTTAAGACTATAATCTCCTTGGACAAATGTCTCATAGCGATGACCTTCTCTTTCAATCATAAAACTGTTGATTGTTCCCGGTCTTGTTATAAAAGGTTGCATTAGTTCGTTCATCTGCTGCTGATACTCTGTTCTCAATGTAATTGAATAGGTAATCTCAACATAAACAATAGGCGGAATAGAAATATATTCATAGACAACTTTGCTTGTTGATTGTCTAACAAAGTTAGGTCCGACCCTGTTGTTGTATTTTTTATTAGCATCTGCATTTGCAAAGTTAGAAGTCTTGTCTTGCTTTATTCTTCTCGCAATAACAAGAGAGCCACCTTTTTCTGGTTGACTTTGTATTGGGAACTGATCTCCATAAAAGGCTCCTCTTGTGTTGAGATCTTTTACAATAGCAGTTCTTTCAATAGTGATAACAGGCAATATAATCATACCTTCGTTATCTCTATAGGTTTCGTTATTCTTAATCTGAAATGATCTCTCGGAAGAAACCCAAACAACAGGTGTTTTCTTCCATCCTGTATTTGTGGTTGAGTGAAGATCCAACTTCTCATTGACATAATCATAGATTGCATAATCAATCGTCTCAAATGTTGAAGGCGAGAAATGCAGATCATCATCATATCTACTGGCTTTTTCAGATGGTATACCTGTATATCTGTTATCAATAGCCATTGAACGTTCCTTTTCTTGCTCTCTTACAAGTAGCCATTATTTCCATTTTATGTTCCACTTGACCAAATATTTGCCTTGGCTCGTTTAAGGTTACGATTTCATAGTGGAACTGACCGTATAAAACAAAGTCACCTTCTCTGACAAACAAATTTTGATCTTCGGTTAATCTTCGCTTGTGGAAGTAAATGTTAATACTTGATTCTTTATCTACTCCCATATTTGCTGTGCTTGTTTCTTGACCTTCCCAGCCAATCAAAGCATAAACTCTAATAGGCGGCAAAAAAGTCTTATTTATACTTTCACCATATAAAGGATGAAAGTTAGTTTTTTCAAGACTTATAGGATAATAAAGGATTGTTTGACCTATGACCCTCTCAATGATCTCATCATTGATCTGCTTGACGAGATTGCGCTCTTTCTCCCCAGTAAATAAGGGAGGAGGAGGTGCTTCGGGTTGTGACCATTTGTTGTTTGCCATTTATCTTATCCTACAAAAAGTGAAGGTGGAATATTCTTTAATACATTTTGTGCTGATTCACTTATGCTGCTATCTTTTTCAGCAAGTTTTTCATAAGTGAGTTCATCAAGCACAGTTTTCAATTCATCTCTCAATGCTTGTTGTTCTTCTTTGGCTTGAGATAAAAGTTCTGAACCGTTCATAGATATGCTGTCATTTGGGATTGGAATAGAAGCAAACTTAGATCTAATCAATCCGAGCATTTCTTTTGCTAAGGCAAGAGCAAATCTTCTAATCCATTGCTTACCAATAGCATTAATCTTATCGTATGGTATATTCTCGAATGGAAGAGTGTTCATATTGTTGACACCGGAAGCACCATCTTCTTTTCCTGCTTCTTCAGACCAAGGATCAGTTGCTACTGTAAACTCAACCCAATAACTTGTTGGTCCACCTGAATATGGCTTTGGGAATAATCTAAGTTTATTATCTTTAATCTCATAAGAAAAATGAGATGCTCTTGTGTAGATTGAATCTTCAAAAGCCATTGCTTGTGCTTTGTTTTGCCAAGTTGGGATTAGTTCAAATGTAGAATCATCTGAGTATTGTCCGTAATAAGACAAGTTGCCTACAGTATTCAGACCGCCATAGTATCCATAAAATCTCCACATAGCATTAGGAGTTTTATAATATACTTTTCTAATGGTGACTCTTTTGTCTCCTGTAGCACCGAGTTTTCCATAAAATGGGCTATCTGCATCTGTCAAAGAAGTGTCGCTGATAATGCTTTGTAGATCGTAATCTTGTTTATCTACAACCGCTGTAAACGAAGCAGAATAGATTGGGGTTGTTCCGCCAATCCCTACTTGAGTAGAAACTGCATCGCCAACTCTCATAGCATACTGGAAATCAAACTTTGGATATTTTAAGCCTACCTCTGATCCACTAAGAGTATCTCCGCTAACCAACTCACCATCTGAATCAAATGATCCTGTTCCAGCACCAAGAACACTTCCAAGAACATTCTTGGCTTGATGAACATTAATTAAATAAGAATATTCAAGACACGCCTCTTCATAAGCAGCATAAACTTGATACTCTGTAATCTCAATGTCTAATACATCACCGCCGAGTTTCTTATATACATAAGTTACTTGGTCTGCTGCACCTTCCTTAAAAGCATTAAGTGCTTCTTCTGATTGAGCGTGTTCAATGTATACGCCATAAGGAAGCGGATTGTCTGCGCTATTAACATTAGCAACTGTTCCAGTTACTGGTAGCCTTGAGACGCTGGTATTGCTTGCTGGTGTTAAGGTTGGGTAAGCCATTTATTTAATCTCCTTGACACGACTGTATCATAGTAATTAGTTGCCCTTAGAAGATAAAGCAAAATAGAAACAAAAAAGCCCCGCCAAATGAATGACGAGGCTCTTTGTGTTACTTAAAACCTAATCAGATTATCCGAGAAGATCTTGACAGATAACAAGACCGTACATATCAGGTCTAACCATCTTCTTAGCGTAACGGGTCATAACACCCTTACGAGGTACGAAGTCCTCGACACCGAAAATGGTTGGAGTTACCTGAAGTGGTACATAAGGTGCGTATACATATCCGCTTTCAAGGAACGATCCACCTTTACGTCCAACAAGAACAACGTTTCTTGGGAAGTAAGGATCGACGTATACATCAAACTTCTTGCTCAACGAACCAACGTTAACAGCACCAATAGTTCCACGGTCAGCATCGTGAGTTACGCTTGCTCTGAAGCCAGCAGTGAACTCAAGGATGTTAGCAACTTCTGGGGAAACAACTACGAAGTTTGCTCCACCACGAAGTGTCTTTCTGTGGATTTGTGCCGAAACATCATTGATGGTTTCTGCAAGAGTTTCGTACCATTCGGAAACAGTACCAGTGAAGTCAGCACCAAGCAATGCTTCGTTAGCAGCAGAACTGATTGGAGCACCAGTGTCTCTTACAACGAACTTGCCCGGACGACGGGACCAGTATTGAGTTCCAGCAGTAGCACCTTTGATAAGGTCTTCAAGAATCTCTCTGTCGATCTCAAGAGCGATCTGCTCAGAAAGGATGCTTGTAAGTTCAACTTCTGCATCAAGGTTGTGGTAAGCATTGAGGTCTTGACCCAATTCTGGTGTCCACTTAGCCTTGAGTTTCTTGGTCTGAGCAGTAACAGCAACGGAATCAACTTTGATGTCGATTTCTGGGATTGCTGCTTGGTTTTCAAGTTGCCACTCAGAAGCACCAACAACAGAACCAATAGCGTTGCTTGCGTTGAAGTTGTCATCGATTGGGAAACTCAATGTGAAGTCAGCACCAGTTACACAGTGAAGCAAGTTTGTTCCGTCGATTGGAGTATCAGTTCCGTTACCCAAAACTTGTGAACCAGTTGCTTCAAATACCAACTTAAGTTTGAAAATCGCAAGTTCAGGATCATCACCAACAGAACCAGTAGATACTTCAGTCAAACGACGAACAAGACGACCACCAAGGATACCTTGACCTGCAACTGTAGAATCTTTTGTTCCGATTGCTACCAAGTTTCTCAAGTCCATTTGCGCCAAGTCAGAAGTACCTGTCATTTCAAAGACTGCAACTTGTGAACCAGAGAGGTCTGCGTCAAAACGAACGAGTTTATCAAGTGTTCTCTGTGCAGCAACTGTAAGTGGGTAGTCATCCTGATTAGAAGAAGGACCAGCAGCACCAACAGTACCAGAAGCAACCAAGAATAATGGATTTACAGAAACATCAATCAACTCAGAACCAGTTGGGCTTGAAAAACCGTTGTTCAAACTGTATGGTCCTCTTTCAAGGTTGTCACCTGTGAGTGAAACACCACCAGTCAACTGACTAGCAACAACTCCGCCACCGTAGAGGGAAGAGTTATCAGGATATCCCGGCTTTGCTGGGCTTGGAATATCACCATTTGTTGTGAAGTCCAAGAAGAAAATGAGACCCGAAGGCAAACTCATTGGTTGAACGCTGACAAGATCGTTAGCGATCAAAGAACCGAATACACGGCGAACGATTGGGAACGCAACTGCTGCGAAACCTTCAACATCACCTCCAGCCATACTGGAAGCCTCACGGAGCAATTCTTTTGCTTGGTTCTCAAGCAAACGAGCCATTCCGTCTTTTTTCTGGTCATTGTCAAGTCCCTCAAGAAGTCCGGTTTTCTCCCACTTGTTAAGTAGGGCTGCACCTTCTTTCTGGAGATCACGATTAACAATACCTTCTGTTAATTTATCTAAAACTGACATAGTTTTTATTTCTCCTATTAAAAGTTAGTTTAATCCGGCTAATCTACGCATTCTGTCAATGCGAGGATCAACTGGTTGTTTAGCCTCATTAGTTTGTGGTAATAAAGTAGATTTCCTACTAACCGCCTCGCTTAGTGTTTTTGGGGACTCATTCTTAGTGCCACTCACCGTGCTTTGAAGGGTTTCAAAGATTACCTTAGCCTCTTCAACAGACTTCGCATTTGAAATAGCCTCGACAAGTTTTGCTTTTTGTCGCCCATTCAACGAGTCGCTAATCAATGTTTCGTTTGTGTAAAGAAGTTTTGCGTTCTGAACGGAGGTTTCGTTCAAAGCGTCTTTTAACTTGAGAGCAACGCCCTCAAAGTGTTTGGTTTTAGCCTGAAGTTTCTCAAGGCTTTCTTGAAGTTCTTTTTTCTCTGCTTCAAGAGTCTCGACGGATTCTCTCAACTTTCCAACTTCCATTTCTGCTTCTTCTGCGTGTGCTTCGAGTGCTTTGTATTCCTCGTGTGCATCGTCTGATTGAGAAACTGGAGTTCCTAACCAACCGGATTTCTCTGGTTGAAAGTCAAGGGTAAGTTTTTCAGCAAGTTCTTTAACTGCTTCTTCGTCTAAGTTAATTTCTTCGTCTTCGTCGTCTTCGGCTTCGAGCATTGAAAACAATGAAGTCAAGTCTATTTCGTCGCTTTCTTGGAGATTTTCTTCGCCTTCTTCTTCGTCTTCAAGTTCTTCTTCTGCAAACTCGTGGCGATCTGTCATCTCTTCGGCACCTTCTTCATCAGCCAACTCTTGATCAATCATTTGCTCAAGTTCTGCAAAGTCAAGTTCAATAACTTCTTCTCCGCCGCCCATTGGTGCAGCAGAAACGTCAGAAGCAGCCATTGGAATATTTGCTACCATTTCTTCTTCAACAAGAACTTCTTGTCCTAGCATTGTATCAACTGCTTCTCTGATTTCCTGAGAGTATTTCTCGATAATTGTTGACTCTGCGCTCTTGATAGCGGCTTCCTTAAGTGCTTTAGCATCGACGATTGCTTGATCTAACATTGATGACATTGTGTAATCTCCTAATATTTAATCACAAAATAGACATTTTGCGTCGTAATAAATAGTTCTATAAAAATGAAAAACGCCAAAAAATAACTACTTGTTTTATGAAATCACTAAGTTACCTTGTTCATCCCAAGATAAGTTAGATTTGCCTTCGACAAAACCTTGTATAGCCATTAGATAAAAGTTCATTTCTTCTGGGTTCATTTTCTTTGTTTCGAGTTGATTGTAGCACCATTGGATAACAGTGTTAATAATAAATGCTTTGGGAACGAATATAACATTATCTTCCACACGACAAGTAGGATCGTGTTGCCTTACATAGTTTATAATGTCTATTCTATTGCGGATTTTCATAATAAGAAAAGTGAGGCTGGGGACCCGTAGATCCCCAACCCCGTTTCAAAAAGTATTACTTCTTGAGGATCGCTTTCAATTCTTCGATCTGAACTTGTTGAGCCTTTACAGCCTCGACGAGAACAGAAGTAAGTCTTGAGTAGTCAACCCCGGAAATGCCGTTTGCAGCAGTGTGAACAGCCTTTGGAAGAACTTGAGCAACTTCCTGAGCGATGAAACCGAAGTCTCTTTCGCCAGAATCCTTCCAAGTGAACTCTACACCGTTGAGAGCCATAACAGCATCAAGAGCAGTGTTCATTACTTCGACATCGGACTTCAAAGATTCATCCGAGTAAGTAACGAATGCAGCAGCACGAACTTTACCACCGTTTCCAGCAACGTTAGAAACATCAATAGCGAAGTCACTTGAAGCGTCTCCACCGATTTTGATGTGATCAGCCTGACCAGAGGTAGAGAACTTAAGCATATCTGCTGAGTATTCCATCTTAGTACCAGAAGTATCACCGTGGAATCTTGCAACATCAACAGCACCGTCCTGACCAACAGTCAAGTCACCAACGAGAACAGAGTCACCGCTAACACCAAGGTCAACAGTTACATTAAGATCAGCAGCGAAGTATGCGTCTTGACCCGTGATAGACATAACACCCTGACCGGATTCGTTAGCGATTCCAGCACCGTTAGCGTATTGTCCGAGAACAAGAGCACCACCGACCAAAACATTAGCAGAACCAGAGATGTTTGCGCCTACCTTAAGACCTTGACCAGCAACGAACTTAAGATCTGCACTGCTTTCGATGGATCCATCAGCAGCAGGGAACAAGATTTGATCTTCTGCTTCGCCAAGTGTAAGTCCAGCGAACTCTGGGCTATCCGAAGTTCCGATTGCTTGTCCGACAGAAACAACACCATCAGTGATGTCCACGCCTGTTCCACCAGAGAAGTGTGCTCTGACTTCAGCAGCAGACGGTCCAGTGTAAGTAATAACACCAGTGCTTGAGTCGTAAGCAAGGCTTCCGTCTCCACCAGCGTCATTTACAGATACAGCACCTCTTGCTCTAGCGTCAGTGAAGTAAAGGTTGGATGCACCTTCTGCGAGATCGTCGGTATCAGCCGCAGCCATTTTGCTGTCGAACATCGACTCACCACGAGCAGTTGTCCAGTAAAGGTTGGAACCTTCTGCAAGATCACCAGTATCAGCAGCAGCCATTTTAGCATCCCAAGAAGCAGAGAAGTTAGCAACAACAGTCGAGAAAGCACCAGTGCTGCTGTCGAAGGAGATAAGATCTCCGTCTGCGCTTACAGCGGCTCTTACTCTTGCGTCTGTGTAGTAGAGGTTGCTTGCACCTTCTGCTAAATCATCAGTGTCGAAACTGTTGAGTTCAGCAATCTTTGAAGAAGCAATCGATCCAGACAACATATCGTTGGTGATACCAGCAGCCTTGATTCTAAGTGTATCAAGGTTGATTTCGATTGAGGAATCATCAACATTAACTTCTAATGCCTTAGAAGTCGAGTTCTGACCAAGACCAGCACCAGCCATATTTCCAACCATTGTGGAAACTGGAGTCTTTACAGAAACGTTTCCGTCTGCATCAATGTATGCAATGGAGTCTTCTGCAAGAACTGGACCACCAACAGTTGCGAGGTTGTTGAGATCAATAGCAAGTTCTGTTGAATCAATCTGAAGACCACCTAATGTCTTAAGATCAACCGAGAATACGCCTGTGCTTGAGTTGAAGTCAAGTCCGTCTCCAGCGGAAACAGCAGCACGAACTCTTGCGTCGGTGTAGTAAAGGTTGCTTGCACCTTCAGCCAAATCGTCAGTGTCAGCAGCAGCCAACTTGCTGTCGAACATGCTTTCACCACGAGCAACAGTCCAGTACAAGTTACTTGCACCTTCAGCCAAGTCGTCGGTATCAGCAGCAGCCATCTTTGCGTCCCAAGAACCAGAGAATTGATAAGCATTAGAACTGAATACGCCAGTTGAACTGTTATATAAAACAAGATCCCCATCAGCACTTACGGATGCACGAGCACGAGCGTCAGTGTAGTAGAGGTTGGAACCTTCAGCCAAGTCACCAGTGTCGGCAGCAGCCATTTTAGCATCCCAACGAGCCTCGGTGTAGTAAAGGTTGGAACCTTCAGCCAAGTCGCCAGTATCAGCAGCAGCCATCTTTACATCCCAAGAAGCAGAGAAGTTAGAAGCAACAGTCGAGAAAGCACCATCGCTGTAAGAGATAAGATCTCCATCAGCAGACAATGCGCCTTTTGCAGCAGCAATAGCACGAGCGTCTGTGAAGTAAAGGTTAGATGCGCCTTCTGCAAGGTCATCAGTATCAGCCGCAGCCATTTTGCTGTCGAACATCGACTCACCACGGGCGACAGTCCAGTAAAGGTTGCTTGCGCCTTCAGACAAGTCGTCAGTGTCAGCAGCAGCCAACTTGGTGTCGAACATGGACTCGCCACGAGCAACAGTCCAGTAGAGATTTGAGCCTTCAGCCAAATCACCAGTATCAGCAGCAGCCATTTTTACATCCCATGAACCGGAAAAGTTAGCAACAACAGTTGAGAAAGCCCCTGTGGAACTATCGAAAGAAATAAGGTCTCCGTCTGCACTAACTGCCGCACGAACACGAGCGTCGGTGTAGTAGAGATTGCTTGCACCTTCAGACAAGTCATCAGTATCAGCAGCAGCCAACTTGCTGTCGAACATGGATTCTCCACGAGCAACAGTCCAGTAAAGGTTGCTTGCACCTTCAGACAAGTCATCAGTATCAAAGTTGTTCAATTCAGCAATCTTTGAAGATGCGATTGAACCAGCAAGCATGTCGTTGGTGATTCCACCAGCGTCAACACTAACTGTTACGCCCTGCCCAGAAGCAACAGTTGAAAGACCGTCACCTGTAAGAACAGAGAAAGATTGTCCAGCAGACAAGTCAACTTGACCTGTACCACTATCACCAGCAATACCTAATTGAGAACCAGCAGCAAGGTCGATTGCATTTGCGTGCGAATCACCTTCCAACTGGAGGTAAAGTCTAGCGTTGCCTTGTGAACCAGAAGCGAAAAGGTATACACCACCGCCCGGAGCACTAGCATCAGCAGACCCAGAGATGTTTTGAATCTCTAGGTGCTTTTTGTATTGAGTTACATCAAAATGCGCCATTTAGTAAATCCTCCTAAGATTTTTTGGGTTAGTTAAAGAAAAGACGCACGAGGTGCGCCCATATATAATTAGTTTTTTAGAGAGGATTTAGATAGAATAAAAAAGTTATTTGGCTTTATTTGTCTCTAAGATGTTGGAAGGATAAGAATAAAAAATTAAATATTGATTCCAGAACCAGTGAGTTCATACATTTCACTAGAAGGAATGCCAGTGAGTTCTGCGTATAAATGAAAGCCTGATTGTGGATATGCACTTCCACCAGAAAAAATATTGCTTACATATATTTCTTTAAATTTTCCTTCCAGTTTAACTTCTCCAGAACCACTAGTTGAGGCTGGGTATAAAAGAAAAAAATGATTACCATTGTTCACTCTGTTAAGCCCGGAATCTTCTGCTGTGCTGTCAAGAGAGATTCTCAATATTGTTCCCTGTGAACCTGTGTGTTGAAAATAAAGTTTTTTAGCGACTGTTGGAAATTCTATTTTTATTTCTTCTGCTCCGAATGCAAATGCCTCGACTGTTGATCCGGTCATATAAGGCTTACCTGATACTTGGTATGCTGCTGCGTTTCCTAATCCGCTTGCGTATGGTGAATAAAGTGCCATTTGTTATTTCTCCTAGTCTCTATATTTAGCGTCGTATTCTCTTTGGAGCCTTTTTAAAGTTCTTTTACGCTCTTCTTTTTTACGACGACGTTTTTCTGCTGGTTTCTCGAAGAACATATACTTTGCTCTCCATTCGTCCTGAATGCCTTCTTTTTTGACTTTCTTGATAAATCTTTTGATCATTCGTTCAGGTGATTCGTTTTTTCTCGGTGTAACTTCAACGTGAACTGGTTTTGCTTTCTTTCTCATTTTATACCTATTTTATTAGTTGTTTCCAAACATTTGCTCCACCGAGTAAACTTGAAATGTCTACTCCTGAATCGCTTGGGTCTACACCTTCTAATGCTGAAGAAGGTGCTCCTGCTGGTGCTGCTGGTGATCCTGCTTTTTTGATTGGTGTTGTTCCTTCAAAAAGGTCTACGCCACCATAGGAGTCTTTACCAATAGCATCTAACATTCTTTTTCTTGTCTCGGCTAGTTTCTGCTTTTGCTTTTCTGCTGCTTCTAAACTAGCCTGCTCTGTAAAGGCTTGTTGGGTTGCGATTGGTTGTTGCGCTGGCTGTACCTGCCCTACTGCTTTAACAACTTCTGAAATGACGCTCTTAAGGACACCTTCTTCAATGAGAACTTCCTTAACGCTTTCCTTAATCATTTCTTTAAACTCGCTTTTCTTCATTTTATTCCTTTACAATGTCGTTTAATAATCTGTTGATTTTGTCTGCCTTAGTCCAAACATTAGGCTCTTTGTTTTCTCTCATCATAAAAGCACCAGTTGTAGAAGGCTCAGATACCATATCAAAGCAAATCAACTGGAAGTCGTCATTTACTCTCGCTGATCCATTGCTTTCGTCAACAGTACCTAAGCCACGAGAAGAGATACCAACTTGGCAACCACCCTCTACAAGTGCTCTCAAGGTTTTACCTGCTGGTGTGTCAAGAACCTTGATCTTGCCCATAACGTCTTTGCCTTCAAACCAAATGTCTGTGACCATATGAGAAGCATTAGCGAGATTGACAATAGAAGATTCTGGGTGGTCCAGTTCTCCAAGTGCTCTTCTTTCTTTTACCAACTTCTTATAGTTGTCTACTTCACGTTCTAAAACACGCATAGGATAGACTCTACCATTTCCGTTCTGTGCTTCTGCTCTTTGCATAACACCAGAAAGGATAAGTCCACCATTAGAGACAAATCTTTTTTCTTCCTCTGTGAGAAGATCTTGGCAAGTGCCTCCCTCACAAAGTTGATAAAACTCAGTTAATAACATTCTAGACATAATAAAATCCTTTGACGGGCGCAACCCGTTCGAGTTAGGAACCTCGGCAGCATCTTCTTACTGGCTGTAACATCCATTTTGCTGTCATTTTGACCTCCTATTGCTCGTGAATATTGTTTATCTTTATACCTTTATCACTAATAACGACATTCAAAGCATATGATGTAGCAGACGCTAAACAACTTAAAATGAATAAATTAGCGATATTATACTCAAAATTAAATAGTTCGGTAAAGCCATTTATACCAAACAAAAAGGCACCAACCCAAAAGCCCGTACACATAGGGCAGTGGATAAGTGTACCAAACCAATCAGATTTTTCTAAAATCCAATGTCTGGCTGTATCAAATATGCTTCCGTAAACTAAGATTTGGGTCATTCCCCAAGAGGCGAGAATAAAATATAAAAGTTCCACTATTCGTACCTATACATTCCTGCTAGTCCATAATAATAACCCGGATAACCCGGACTCAAAGTTCCCTTCTTTTCTTCCTGTGGGACATCTCCAAGTTCAGTGCTGTCTTTGTCGTCTGGATGAAGAACTCTGTCTTCTTCCATATCCTCGACGTATTCAAAGGATTTAATGTATCCTTGTTCTTCTTTCATAAAGCCAGCAATGTTGTAAAGGACTATTTCTGTAAGGTGGTCAACTTTTACCTCAGTTGGGTAGGTTGCTTCGATAGATCCAAATACGTTTGAGCCTTTTACGCTCTCTGGGAGAATAACACCTTTTTTGAAAAGATAATCAAAAAGCCTATCTTGGCTTTTATAAACTAACTCACCAAAGTCTTTCTTTGAGTAAGCAGTAATCTTTCCTTTTTTCTCGTCCAATACAATATCCATATCAATATGGTTGAACACCATAATCTGTCCCGATAAAGAGCGTTTCATTTCAAGGTTCTTGATTTCGCTCTCCATTACTTCTAATGGTAACTGATTTTTGATACTGATTTTAATAGCCATTTTAGTTTTTTATTTCCCTAGCCAACTCTTGGATCTTCAAGATCTTTTTCAAATCACCGTCCTCCAAAGGTTTTTGGCTGAAACCTTCAAGGATACCTAATACTTGATCTGCCTTAGAAAGCATATCGGTGTCTTCTGTGAATTCTTTTGCTGTTTTTGCGGTAGATACTTCTTCTTTCAACCTACCAATCTCGTCGTTCAAATACATTTGGAACTCTAAATCTCCTCCGATACCAGAGGAAATAAAACGAGAAAGAAGAGTTTTTTGCTCTTCCAAAAGCCCAGAGTATTCTTTGTTAAATCTTTCTACAAATGTTTTGAATACAAGATTATCAATGTGTCTAAGTTCTTTGCCTTCTACTTGTCCAGTTGCTTCGGTCATAAGTTGAAGGACTTCTTCTTCGAGTAGAACTCTTTCTTTTGCTGTGAGATCTACATTGTTAAATACCTGCTGAAGTGTAGCCAAGTTCTTGTAGTTTGGAACAAAAGTAGTGAATACGTCTTTGGAAAGTTCTTTGTTGATTCTGGAAATCATTTGGCTTTGTTCTACGAACAACTGCTTCTTGTTGATAACAGAGTATTCGATTTTAGATTCAGAAAGAATCTTCTCAGCAATGCTTTGTTTTGCGTCTTTGGTTTCCAAAATGTTTTTGTAGATACGAACTTCTCTGCCCATAAGAGTATTGTTGCTGAAATGCTCTTTTACGATATCCAAGATAGTTTCTCTTTTGTCTTGGTCTTTTTCAACAGTTGCTTTTGTTAGTTCTCTTACAAGTGCTTCATAAAGAAAAATAGTATTTCTTTTTTTGTTATGCTTAATTTTCGCTGACATTTTGTTTTGTCTCCAATTCCGTAATCAATCTTTTTACTTCAGTGTTAATCTCGAAGATTTTCTGTTCTTCCTTCTTATAATTAGGCTCTTGGTCTTCAGAAATCCCTCTTCCTAACCTAGCAAGGTCTGAATAGCCCTTGTTGATGTTTCTGGAAGTGCTGCTTGCTAAGTTGGATCCTGCGTCTGAAGACATTTGTCTTTGCATTGCTCTTTTGCCTGAAAGGTCTTTGCGAGGCTCATACCAACTTTTAGATTTAGCAGTTGTTGTATAGGTTTTTCCACCAACTCTTTTTTCCCTTTTTCCGAGATCATCGTCTCTGTTTGCCGGTGGAACTGCTAAAAGATTTGTTTCTGGCTCTGCGGCTGGTGCTTCTTCTCCGCCGCCACCAAGAAGATCTTCTCCTCCGCCTTCTTCACCTCCACCGAGAAGGTCTTCTCCACCTCCACCGCCAAGAAGATCTTCGCCACCTCCACCGCCAAGAAGACCGCCGCCGCCTCCGGCACCGCCTCCCATATCAGTCGCTTCTGCTGCTTGATCCATCTGTGCCGTAACCATTCTGTCGTGGAACATTTCACGCTGATTACGCAAGAACTCCTCTTCTGAAATAGCAAAGAGGTTTTCTGCAATCCAACGCTTTGAGAAGAAACCTTCTGATGCTGCGGAAGCAACATCGAACTTGGTTCTCCACTGCTCCAAGTCTTGAAGTTCAGCAATCTTGGAAGGATTGTTCATTGAGAGTTTAAAAGAAATAAGATCGTTTTCTCTGTATCCCAAAGTGAAAAGGTGAATAATAGCAATCTTTTCCAACTCTGTAATCACAACTCTTTGTAATCTTTGGATTGTTCTCGCAAAACGAATGTCTTTTTGGGCGAGTGTTGCTTTGTCTTCGTCAGCACCTTCACCACGGAAAAGGTAAGATTGTGGGATCTTAAGTGCTGAAAATAGTTTGTCTTTTAGATACTTTACGTCGTCAATGTCGCCTGTGTAAGTTCCTCCGGGCAAACTCTCAACTCTTGTTGATTGACCGCCACGAGTAGGAATGAAATAATCCTCGTCAACAGACATAGGATTGTAGCGAAGATCAACACGACCAGTATCAGCATCAACAACTTGATTACGCTTCATAGAAGTCATAACCTTTTGCATATATTGCTCAATATCATTAGGAGCCATATTTCCAACATCAACATAGAAAACACGACGTTCTGGTGATCGAACAATACGATAAGCCATCATTGCGTCTTCAAGAAGAGTAAGTTGTCTAAAGATTCTTCTGGAAGGATCAAGGACAGAAGTTCCATAAGGGGCGTGTTTATCGTTTCCTAAAATGCGGAAGTGAGCAACCTGCCAGTTCTCAAATGTAAGTCCAGCAGAATTCCACTGGTATTGGACATAGTTTGGATTTGTTTTATCTTGACCTTCCAATCTTTCTACTTCTCTAAGCGGAAGGCTGATTACATTCTCAATACCAGTTTTTTCATCAATGTCCAAATAAAGAATGTAGTCTCCGTATTTGCAGAGAGTCCTACACCAGTTGAAAATATTGTGCTCAATATTCAATACATTGTGAAAAAGAGAATTGAGAATAATTTTGATTTCTTCATTTTGGCAGTGAATGTTTAGAAGCGGCTTCATATGAGAAGAGGTAGTCATTTCGTCTGCATAGATATCAAGCGCAGAAGCAATGATTGGCTCATACTCCATTTGATCAAAGTCAATGTATCTTTGCAATCTTGTTTGGTTTTGATAAACATTAGCAGCCAAGTCTGAAAAAGGGTTGTATTCCATTTTCTTGAACTGCTTTCCAGAGGCAGAAGTAAACTTACCTGCATACTTGTCCAACTCTGCTCTTCTGTTTTGATTTACATTTTGTGCTCTGTAGTTAACAATAGGACCAGAGAAAAGTCTAGTCAACCTTTTGAATAAAGGTGATGCTGGATTTCTTACGTTTTTTCCATTTCCATTTCTTGGTGCCATTTGTTTTATCCTTTGAGAATCCAATTGTATTGCATTTGTTCTTTTATTCTATCACTAGTTGCGATTGGTTTATAGCCCTGTTGACCCGGAATAGTGGTATTTAGTTCACTTTTTGTCCTAGTCATTGTGCTAAGAAATGTTTTTGTGTATTCTACGTCTCGCTGGTTTGTTTCTAAGGCAGTATCCCTTACCCAGCAGCCAATCGCAAAAGCCATTACAAGGTCGTCATTATACATACGCATTGCTTGGGGACGACCATTCTGCCAGACAAATGTCTCTAACTCATTAAATAGTCTGGTAGAATATATTGTAACTAGTTTATTTCTAATGAATTCTTCCATTTTCGCCACGATCAGGGGTCTGGTCTTGGAAGTGGTAGAGAAACCAGCAACAGCATTTGACTGTGTTTCTCCCAGATAAGAATCAATGTATTCGTGTGTAGATTTGACTGAATAGTAAAGATTTGGATAAGCCATATCTTTTAGTTTATCCAAGACAGCAAAACCAACTGAGTTGTTCTCGATTACCATTAGGCAATCTCCGAACTCTTTGCCTACTTCGTTTAGCATATTAGCAAAAAGGTCTGGTGTGATTTTTGATTTATACTCTGCGACGATTTCCATTGTTTCCAACTTGAAAATGTGGAATACGGAACTATCTTTGTCGTCTCCTCGTGCAACGTCGGCTACAAGAAGGTAGGTTGATCCGGGTTGGTATTCTTCCCAGATCCAAAAGTTTCTATCAAAACCAGTTTTATACTTTGGTTCCATTAGCCCTTGCTTTATTCTCGCCATATCGTCGGAGTGAATAACAGTTTCACCAGACATATTGAAGTTGCATTCGTATTCTTGTGCAACTTGGCGTTGGGACATATTCTTTGTTTCTTCCTCGAACCATTCTTGATCTCTGTCTGGGTGAACGTCCCAAGGTAGAATGGTTGGGTAGAAGTCGTTGATACCTGCTTCGGCGTCTACATAGGTTTGGTGGAACCAGTTTCCTACACCATTTGGGGTAGATAGAGCGATACAACGTCCCCCTGTAGATAGGGTAGGGTAAAGACCTGTCCAGAGTTCGTCAAGCCCTTCAACGTGAGCAGCCTCGTCAATAACAAGAAGAGAGAGTGCTTCGGAACGACCAGCGTCACCCGAAGTTGTGGAGGCTTTGATCTGAGATCCATTAGACAACTCAAATGAAGTTCTATTATCGATAGAGATGTTTGCTATCTGCATCCACTCTGGTAGGTTCTTTACAATTGATTTTACTTTCTTGACCAAGTTTGCTGCTGTTTGGAACTTGGTAGCCATAACAAGAACGTTTTTGTCCTTGTGAAAAAGCATCATCCAAGATACATAAGCAGCAGTAATGGTAGAAATACCTAACTGACGACCTTTCAAGATAATGTTGAAACGGTAGTCGTTGAAATCAGTTAGTAGTTGTGATTGAAAATCGTATGTCTTGAAAGGAACAGTCCCGTGGATTGGGTGTGAAATCCTCGCATAGTTGTTGATAAAGAAGTTAGGATCTTTACCACACTTGACTATTTCCGCAAGGATTTCTTTTTTGGATAGTTTGTAAGCCATTTATCACAGTATTATTTCTTTGCGCCGTGGAGCCAACGTCTAATGCTTTCGTTGATCTCTGCTGGCTTGTCTTCTTCCAATACGCCTTGGGTTCCACCAATCTTGTAGATTGAAGAAGTCTGATACCAAGTGCGGAAGTTAGACATCTTTTGAACTAAGATATCAGTTTCACCTTCTTTTGTCAAGCGAAGATTTCCACCTGCGGCTCCTCTGTATTCTTTTTGGATGAAAGAAACAATCTGTGCGATTTGTTGTTCAACCATTTCCTCAAAGTTTGGCTGCTGAACGCTCTTGATTGTACATTCAGAAGAATAACTAAGGATCATACTATCGCCTTGGAAGCGAACTTTGAAGCCGTCAACAAGTCTGCTGTCTGTAACAACATTATCTACTTCTCTTTTCAATCCAATCTTTACTGGATTGCCTTCTTCGTCAAGTGCTCCGTCGTATCCTTTCTGTCCTACAATGTTCTGGATTGTTTGAACAACATCTAAAATATTAGCCATTTTCTTTCCCCTTATAAAAGTTTCCTAAAAACTCTACTCTTTGGTCTATGTTCATCCACCGTTCTTCTCTGCCTTCGACAAAATGCATGTAGCATCTCCAACAGCAGTCATACTTGTTCATATAAACGTCGTCTTTTGGACTGAATGAATACTCAAAACAAGCAGGACAAACACGGTCTTCGTCATTAGTAAGTAGTTTTTTTGATACGAAAAAACCATCTTTGTTTATCTTTTCGGTATGTTCGCTTCTTGTGAGTTGTTTTTTATAAACTCTTTTGATTTGTTCTAAGTAATCTAATTCTTTTTCTTTGGTCCAGCCAGACTTAGGATTGGTGATTGTCTGGGGACCATATTTCTTTGAGATTGCTTGTTCTATTTTTGCGATTGTGTTTAGATCTGGTTTTTTCATTTCTGCCTATTATACAGTTATTTATCTAGTTTTTCAATCAAAAGATCAAGTTTATTTTCTAGGGATTGTATTTTTTTGTCTTGGGCTTTTACACCCTCAACCAAGAAAGAAATGATACGGATGTAATCCATACTATTGACGTGTTCTCCGTCTTGGGCAAACTCAACGATTTCTGGTAGGACTTTCCCTACTTCTTCCGCAATAAAACCGTAGTCTTTTTTGCCTGTGTCTTTCCACACATAGGAAACACCGTCTAGTTTGTGTAGAGTATCTAGTGGATCTACCAATGGCTCTACATTTTTCTTGTAGCGAATAGAAGAATAGGTTAAGAAAGCATTTGCTTTTACCTGACCAGAAGGTGTGCTACTGTCTGGTAGAGTAATGGCGTGAGTTATGTTTTCTTCTGGTACGCCTACTCCTAAGTATTGATCAATGTAGACGTGAGAACCAGAAATAACAACACCACAAGCAGAACCAGAGATTTCTAAGTAATCTTCATTTCTACTGTCTCTAAATCTAATGTAAGCATCTTCATTATTTCCAAAGAATAGTTTTGTGTTTGAGCCGAAAGCCATAGATCCGAGGGTGACATCTTCCCCATTGCTATCGCCTCTTGGGGTGGAAGGATCCTCAACAATCATAATCTGTCCACCGAGTTTCAGTGGAGAAGCACCAGTCAAAGTTCCTCTAATCTGTACAGTTGAGCCAGAAAGAACGATGCCCTGTGCTGAACCAGAAATGACCATAAAGTCATCGCCGTCTTCATTATACTCTATGTGGCAGTCGTCATTTGCGCCAAAGATAATCTTTTCGTCGTCTGGTATGTTGATATTTCCGTCGGCATCAATCGTCCACCTATCGGCTGTTGTTCCGCCTACTCTTGTTTGAATTCCAAATACGCTGTTTCCATTTGTGTCTGAGCCATTAGCGTCCCAACGCATTTGCCCTGCTGTTACAAAACTAGATCCATTATAAGCCTCGGCATTGAATCTAAAGAAGTAATCTGTAGCAGCCACAGCAGAAGGAGATGCTGCTGTTCCTCTTGCTTTTCTTGAACGAAGGTCGGGGGCATCTTGGCTGTTGTCGTATTGAGACAGCCTTATTTGTGCTGTTTGCGAAGATTCTCCTATGATGTGAAGTCTTGTTTCGGGCGAAGTTGTACCTATTCCAAGGTTTCCGTTGATAAACAAATCATTTTGGAACTGTCCATCGCCGCTAGTTGGAATACCAAATACAGGATTTCCATCATCCCCACCAATGCCGCTAGTAGCAGATCCAACATCAAATACGGCAGCACCATTCACAAAAATGTTTGATGAAACAGACACATTTCCATTTACACCCAAATCTGATCCATTATAAGTAAGATTAGCAGAGGCACCAAAGTTTCCTCTATCATTAAACTGTATTTGTGTATGATCCCCTGCTGGTGTGTGTGAGGCTATTAACTGGCTTACATTGATTTTCTTTACCGCATTACTATCGTCAGCGTCAGCAATAAGAAGTTGGTCTGTTCCTGCTACTGTAATACCAGTTCCGTCTGTTGATCCTGCGATATCGACAGACAAAACGCCAGCAGAAGCAGCAAGACTGCCTCCCGCTACAAAAGAAACTAAGTCTGCGACTGACTCTTTTTTAGAGTTATTGCTATCGTTTGCGTCTATAAAAGTAATACTATCGGCAGAAACATCTATTCTTGTGTCTGTTAATTCGTTTAGGTCTAAAGAGAGAGTTACGGCTCCACTAGTACCACCGCCAGATAAGCCATTTCCGGCAGTTACCCTAGTGATGTCGCCAGTGCCTTCCGCAACCTGTTGTGCCTGAACTTGTTGTGCCTGTTGTCTAATTAAGGACATTAACTGCGAATGACTATACTTACCTATCGCCATTACTTTGAGGTCTCCATAGCGACCACAAAAATGCTGACTGTCAAAACTATTCCACCGACAACACCTCCGGTAAGCCACCAAAGGGTATAGTCGTTGGGTCTATCAAGTGCTAGTTGTTGTAATCGCCCTATTTCTTCATTTTTTATTTTTAGGATCTGCGTTAATCTTTCTTGGGATCCAATCAACTTTGCGTTGGTTATTTTTAGATCCAACTCTAACTTTGCTCTGAGTAGTTCCAGTTCCCTATCCATTTCTATTCTGCATTCTTCTGCTGTGTATTTTTGGTCAGTTAGGACTTTTGCAGCAGCAGCAGGATCCATTAGGACACCAGTAAAAGGGGCTGGTGATCCTTTTTGGATTTCAGTTATAACTCCCTCTTGCGCCCAAGCAGGGAAAGCAAAGAGTATAACTAAGATTATGGATAGTAGTTGTTTCATTACTCGTCCTCTGGTTCTGGGAACCTCTCTTGGTCGTATGGGGCGTCTTGCTGTATATATTGAAGGGCTTTTGCCGCAAGTTCTTCTCCCGCATCTTGTTGCATATAGACTATTACTTCTTCGCTTGATGGACTATACTGGACAATATACGAGTCGCCGTTGTCCATTAGCATTTCAAAGTATTCTAAATCGCCAGCAGGCGTCATCTTTCTTACACGATTATCCTCGCCTTCATTCAAGTCGTCGTCGAGATCACGGTAGTAATCTTGCCGATCCTGCTCCTCCCGTTCGGTATAATAGGCATCCTCATATTCCTCGAAGTATGGTCCACCTTCCCATTTGTCTGCTCGTTCCATGCTGCCGCCTTCTCTGTAATCAGTAGCACCATCCAATCTTGCCTGTGCGATCATTTCTGGGTCTTTTTGTTCCTCGCTTATCTGCTCGGCTTCATTTACAAACTTTCTCCACTCATTCAACATCTTTTTCATTTCTTTACTAACTCCTTATTTACAATGTCGTAGCCTTCGACAACTCCTACCTTTTCGTAGTCAAAGCCGGGGAGTAGGGCAATCTTCTGCTCTGGGAATTCTCCATTTACAATAAATGAACAAGCCTGACCTACCACTTCTGTAAATAATGCTGGGTGTGACTTGGGAGGCATTGTTTGTAAATGAGCATTATAAGAGGCAATCTCGCCCTTGGCGTCAAACTCAGTGCTTCGCTGAATGTGCGACATATAATCGTGGATTGCTCTAAACTTAGCATTTGTTTCTGGGTCGAAAATGTCGTGCTCTGCGTCGAGAGTAGAGATTTTCAAAACACCATTTTGCTGAACGTCTTGTCTTAGTTCCTCCGCATTGGCGTATGGGTGCTCTTCTACAAACTGAACGTCAACTACACCTTGGATCCTTTTAAACATTTTGTCGATAAAAGGCTTCATTGCTTCAAAGTGAGAAGCAGCAGCAGGATCAAACTTAGGTGCCTTAGCATAAGCCTCGGCTACTAGTTGGCAATACTTATCCCAGCCGTTTGGTCCGGGTTTCAGCATTAGTTTTTCATTTAGGGCGACAAACTTTCGCCATTCTGTTAAGATCTCTTTCATTATTCTTCGCCTATGTGTGAAATACCAAACCTTTCTGCTAATAACTTAGACAGATTGCTTGGGTCTTCGCTGTTTTCTGCTACGAGTTGCTTGACTTCCTCTCGCTTTTTGTCCGAGAGTTTCTTTTTCTTTTCCTCGTAGTCTTTTTCTATCTGGGCTATGATTTGCTCGTATTGGGCTAGGGCTTCATCACGCAACTGGATTTCCTTAGCGTGTGTAGTGTTTAGAATGTCCAACTCTTTTGCGTGGCTTTCATTAGCAACTTTTAGGACTTCTCTTACCCTTTTTGCCTCGCCTCTAAAAAACAACCAGACAATAAGAGCATAAGCAAGACCAGCAAAGATCTGCCAATACTTCTTTATGAAAGCCCAAGTTTTGGACGCCCATACCCTAGCAACCATCCAAAACTCAATCATTTGCCGTGTTTCCATTGTGTAGCGATGTCTGCTAATCCCTGAATACCAATGTAAGCCAAGGAAATAGCAACCCAGTCGCCTGATTGTAAAGGCAAGGTTTCGGTAAGCATAAGCCCTGTGGCTGTAAGCCATACCATAAGTTTTCTAGATACAAGTTTGTTTAACATACTATCAACTGCGTGTTTCAACATTTTACCCTCCGTATTGTTTTGGTTTTTTTACTTGATAAATCTTTATTATTTCTAACTCTGGTTCAGTCTCATTTAGGTTCTTCTTTATCTTTTCTGCGTCGTATTGGTCATAGGGCGCAACAACATAGAAGAAAGACCTTGTAATTAGACCTGTTTTGTATTTTACAATCCAGAAGTCGTCAAAGTTCATACAAGTAAATAGTATTAATTATTGATTTACGCAAGCATAGCCGCCAACTTTGTCGATCTCAATAGTCATATCGGCTACGTCCTTCAGACTATCAACGTGGGAAATCAGCAATACTGTTTGATAATAAGACTTTACCATATCTAAAATACGGATAAAACCTTCCATATTTTCGGCGTCAAGGGCTGTTGCTGGCTCGTCGAGGATAAAAATAGAGCCTTTCGGGAGGGAAGAAACAGAAAGCAAAGCCAAACGAATAGCCATAGCAGCAATAGTCTTTTCGGCACCTGATCCCATTTCAATTGGTCTGGCTTCATACTTGGGATGCTTGATAAAAATATCAAGTTTATTGCCCTCGGACTCAAAAAATACCTCAAAATCAACAACATTAGCCAATACTTTGCTGATTTCTTCGTTGATTACAGGTAGTTTCTTTTTGATAATGTCCAAGGAAATACCGTTGGAGTGCATACAACGCATAAAAAGATCGTAAGCAGAATAACTATCACGCATAGTTTCCAGTTCTTGCTGCTGAGAAACAAGGTTTTCAAGTCTTTGTTCCAAAGAACCACGCTGTTTGATTAGACCAACAATCTCTTCGTTGCAATCTTTCAGGATTATTTGCTGTGCTTTGAGATTATTTTGCTGTTCTACCTTTTCTTCAAGGAGTTGTTCCAAGTTCTCAATAGCCTCACGATTTTCTTCGTATTCCTCTATTTTTCCTTGGAGTTTTTCTACTTCTAGGTTGAGTGTAGTAACCTTGCTTTCGTTTTTGTCGATTACAAGTTCGTTTTGGTTGATAGCATTGTAGATTGTATCTCGCATTTCGAGAACGTCTTCATACTTTTGCATTTTTCTTTCGATAGACTTGGGGTCTAAGTTATCGATTTGTTTGTAGAGATCTTCTGCTTCGTCTCGAAGGTCTTGCAGGTTGCTTTCAATAACAATCACATTTCTTTGAGCGTTGTGAGCGTCTTTGATAAACTTACAAGTCTGGTATTCATTACCGCAAGGAACTTCTAGGAGAAGTTTTACTTTGTTTTTGTTTTGTTCTAATCGGTATTCTTGTTGCTCGATTGATTGGTTTGTGCCTTCGAGGATAACTTTTTTACCGCAAACTTCTTCGTTCAAAGCACGAAGCGTATCAATGTCGAAACCCTCTATAACTTCATTGATACGCTTGTGATCTGCCCGTTTAGTTTTGTTTTCTTCTTTAAGATCGTTGATTTGAGTTGTGAGAACCTCGATTTCTTTTCGTTTTGAAATCTGGCTTTCTTTTACTTCAACAATGTCGATTATCTCTGCTGGGATTGAACCAATCTTTCGTTCAATGTCGCTGATAATGTTTTGAGTTTTTTCGATTGCATTTGAGTATTTACGACACTTTCGCTCTTGGCTTTCTTTTGCGGAAGTGTTTTGTTCAAGTGCCTCTGTGGTATCTGCGATGTCGGAATCATATTCTTTACCCTCCAGTAATTTTAATGCCCCCTTCATATCCGCAGCGTCTTCTTTCGCTTTCTTAAACTTCTTGTCAAAAAGCAAGAGGTCAAGGAACTTCGCTAAGATTTCTTTGCGCTTTGTGGAGCCTTCGTTAATAAATGAAAGACTACCTACCTGAGAGGACATAGAAGTCAGTAGAAAATCATCTACTGTTCCAAACATTTTACGGATGTTTTGGTCTGTGCCGTTCCTGCTATCGCCGTTTAGTTCTTCTTCCTCTTGCGTAATGTGATCGTAACAGGTAAAAGTTGTATTGGTTTTAGCCTCTAAGGTTTCCTCGCCCTTCAATTTCTTGATATATTTAGTTGACTCTCTCTCAATAAGAAAATCTTTTTCTCCGATTTGTAACTCTAGTCTTCCAACTCCGTAATCTTTATTCTGATTTATGACATTTAGATTTTTTCTTTCGTTCTTGCTGGTAGAGTTGAACAAGGTATAAAGCAGCCCGTCAATGATAGAAGACTTACCAGAGTAGTTCTTGCCGAAAATACCAACGATTCCGTTGAGTTTGGTAAAATCAACCTTGTTGCCTTCGCCATAGTTGAAGAGGTTGTCCCACTCAAATGATTTGAGCGACCAGTTGATGTTTCTGGCTACTTCTTCTTCCTCTTCTGCCACAGTATTGTATTTTCTGTTTAGTGAAAAAACTTTTTCTAATGTCTCTTTATTTGCTTCAAAGTCTTTGAGATACTCCTTGATTAGTTTCTCTTGGACATTGATATCACGCAGGTCTTCGATATCGATACCATTAGTGATATCGTTTGTATCTGCCCTTTGACCTGACGCTTTGTTGAGGAAAGTGACGCTTTCCGGCTGAAACCTGCTTTTTGCGATGTCCATAGCACGACGCATAACATCAAGTGGCAGGTTATTCTGGGATACAAGCCTAATACGAGCACCATTAGGAATACTCAAACTCTTAGGCATTTTGCCTTTTGGTGTAAGTTCTACTGTTACAAATGGCTTTGGATTTGTAAGCGGGTAGTGTTCGCAGGTAAAGTTTTCTTTATCTTGGATGTCCCAAAGAAGAAATCCTTTATCATTTGTCTCTCCAAAGTTCTGGGTGATAAGAGATCCGGGGTATCTTACCCTTCCTTCTGGGTCGAGTTTCTGGTTTGTTTTGTGAATGTCTCCAAGCAAAACATAGTCAAATGGAGCAAACTGCTGAATGTGAATGTCTCCGTGGTCCATTACCCAGCCAGTATCAGTTGTTACACCAGCAACAGAGCCGTGGAAAAGAGCAATGTTTACCTTGCTTTCGTCTGTTGGGTCGATCCATTTGTCTTCGTCAAGGATAGAAAGCACATTTAGAACAAAGCCATTACCCAAATCTACCTCTTGGGAGAACTTGTGAAAGTGAATGTCTTTGTGGTCAAGTGCCTCAACAATAGGAGATACAGCGTCAATACGGCTTGGGTTCCGCAGGTTTAGGTCGTGGTTCCCCAAGATAATGTGAAGCGGTGCTATGTCTGCTAAGTTCTCAAAAAACTTGGCTGTCATATGAAAATAAGCAGGACTTAATTGAAGTTTGGTGTGTGCTGTATCACCAGTATTTACAATAATATCTGGCTTGAGTTCTCTAAGTTTAGCGTAGAGTTCCTCAAATACAGCAGAGTATTCTTCGTGGTATCTGTGGTTCCGAACGTGGATATCACTGACGTGCGCTAGACGTAATCCTTTCTTATTGCTCTTCATTATGCCTTCCTTACTATTTCAAGTTCTTCTGCCCATACTGGGGTTGGGTATTTAGCACCCGCTGGTATTACCATATAATAAAACTTATTCCAGTCGTTGTTTGCGCCTTGTATTTTGCCTTTCACTTCTGAAATAATCCCTATTGTTTCTAATGAGTTCTTTATCTTTACCAAGTCGCCTATTTTGAGTGGCTTACGATCTCCAACCACTTTATCGGCAGTATGTCTTTTCCCAGATTGTCCACCCATTGTATTATTGCTGTCTCCTTTATCTCGTCTATTTCCAATACAATACCTAAGACATTATCGTCAGGTAGCCCTATTGGTGTTTTATAATAAACAAGATCACCTATTTTCATAACAAAAAAAACTCCCCTACATAATAGCAGGGGAGTTTCCAAAAGTCAAGTGTTTTTTTGTTTTTTTACAGTCGAGGATAAGCCGCTGAACGAAGGTCAACGTCTCCAACAAGAATGGAAGTCTTGCCTGTTGTAGTCGCCATAGAAGTAGTTTTTACCAAGTTTCCATTTACATCTTTATTTACAGTCTGAGTTGTAAGTGGAATAGAGGTAATCTTCAAACTCTCCAAGGTTGCTACTTCTGTTCTCTCACAAACTCCGTTGGAGTTCATATCATTCCAAACAAAGAAAGAAGAGAACTGGTTGTCTTTACTGTCAAAGACTTTATCTTTATTGGTATCGAACCAAGAAAGTTGGTCGAAACCTGATTTAGATTCTGTATCTGTTCCCAAGAGTTCCAGCCCATTATCGGCAATACCGTTTTTGTTTGCGTCAAAGAAAAGGAAGCCGTCGCCTGATACCCAAGAAATAGCCTGTGGTCGATTACCAGTAATCTTGAAATTAACACCAGAATAGATTGGTGTAACATCAAACTGACCATTTCCGTTGAGATCTACAACAATAGGGTCTGAAACATTACAAGGAACGACTTTGAAGATTTTTACTGCCGCAAGCGAAAACTCATCATCAACACCCTGCTCAAACGCTTTGGTAAAATCTGATTGTGCTTGTCCATAACGAAGATTATCGTCTGAACTTGTTGGCTGATAATCAGCACACAAAGGATTTTGTACGATTGCCTGACTAATAGTATTTACTGCTTGGTCATAAACAGGATCCAATACAGAAGCATTTGCCGAACAAACTTCGATAGGTTGAGACATTACTGGGTAATCAGCCTTTTGTCCATTAGTAGCCAACCAGTTGTTCATCGTGTTGATAAAATGTTGGCGACCTGTTACAAGACCTTTCTCATAAGAACTCTCTTCTGAAGTTGGTGTTTGATTACAAAGTTGCTCTGACTTGAGTTGGACTTGAATAAGGACACGAGCCTCTTCCAACCCACTAATAGCACCTTGTTCATACCAAAAATCCATTTCTGAAAGTGTAGAGTTGAAGTTAGCACGATTAGTTTGGAGAGCAGCAGAAAGTTTAGAATAAGCACTTGACCTTGCTTGGTCAACCAAATACTCACAACTTGCTTCTGTAAGAGGTTTTTCATTATTATAATACTGTACAAACGGACAAGAAGAAACCTCGGGCAAGTTTGCGTCAATGTTTCCAAGTTCAACCGAGCCATCAAACAAGCCTAAATCTTCAAGAACAAGTGATACCTGCTGAATATAAAGACCTTTACCTACATCAAGCCCTTGAAAGATGTTTTCTCTCAAAAGATCAATGTCAGCCAACTCTTGGGCAGTGAGGTCACTCATTGTGACCTCACCATCCAATTCAGTTGTAGTTGTTTCTTCAGTAGGTTCTTCTACGGGTGTAGTTTCCTCTACTGGAGTTGTTTCTTCTGTAGGTGTAGTTTCTTCTACTGGTACAGTTCCCTCTGCTGGAGTTGTTGCTGTTTCTTCTACAGTTGTAGTAGTTCCAGTTCCAGTAGTGGCGGCTGTATTAGTATTATCATTAGCACCTGTAAAACTTACGCCTTTCTCATCGGTTGGTTGAGTTTCCCCAGTTGTAGGGTCCTCACAGCCAATAAGAGCCATTGTAAGCATTGTAGCAATAAAAAACTTATTCATAAAACTATTCTCCTTGAGTTTCTTCAGTTTCTTCTTCGGCAGAAGCGTCTTCCTCGACTACTTCTTCTTCAACAACCTCTTCTTCAGTAGCGTCTTCTTCAACTACTTCTTCTTCGGTTGCCTCGGCACCTTCTTCAGCGTCGGCTTCTTCTTCCTCAACTGCTTCGGCACCTTCTTCTTCAACAGCAGCCTCATCGCCTTCAACGGCTTCTTCTTCTGCTACTTCAGATCCTTCTTCTTCTACTACTTCTTCAGCAGCCTCTTCACCTTCGGCTTCTTCTGCTGCTTCTTCACCTGCGGCTTCTTCTTCCGCTGCTTCGCTGCCTTCTTCGGCTTCTTCTTCAGCGGCTTCTTCGCCTTCTGCTACATCTGCTGCTTCTTCAGCAGGTGCGGCTTCATCCTTTTCACAGCCAAGGAAAGCGGCTGAGAAAATCAAAGTAGTAAATAAAATAAACAAATTCTTCAAAACTAATTCTCCTTTATAGTTCAGTTGTAAAAGTACCTTTTCCCATAGGTACTGATGCGGTCCAACCAGAAAACACTTCTTCGTTTTGACGAAGTTCTCCCAGCGTGACCTTAATGGTGGCAGTAACAGTACAAGAACCTTCCTTGTAATCCCACTGCTCAACAGTTCTTTCAATAAAACTGTCCATATCCATATAGTTAGAAGTCAAAAAGTTACCAAATTTCTCGGTAAACCCTTCGTTTCCAACCTCTGTTCCTTCCATAGCCTCAGCGAAATCTGACTCCATATAATCTGGAACAGAATTCATAATAGGTTCATTACCAAAGTTAGACAAAACATTCACACCACTATTGATTACCTCAACCAAAGTCTCTACTGTGCTTGTGTTTTCCACTGCCCATTGTTCAAATTCATCGTCAGAATGACGACCTTCATAAACATCACTATAAGTGAGTGTTACCAAAGTATCGTCGCTGCCTTGAATATCTTCCAATTGACTCATTGTGTTCTCCTTTAAAAATTAAAACTACTAATAAACTTTTGTAAAAATGCGTCTTCTGACGACATAGGCTTTGCTGCCTCTTTCCTCTTAAGGAACTCTTTCTTCGGCATTTCACCGACATCATTATACGGGGATACTTCTATTTTGTAAACCTCCGCACCATATTTAATTAAGTTTTGTATCAAACTCGATGCTTTTTCTTCGGCGTCTGGGTCAAGAGCAATGTAGACTGGTGTATCATTTTCAATAATCTTTTTGAACAGTCTAGATTGTTCTTTCAGAGACGAACCTAAGATCGGCACTGAGTTCTTTCCGGCGACTATAGCATCAAAAACTCCTTCTGTCAAGACTAAATCTTCTTCCCAATCAATATAAAGTTCATTAAATACAATTTTGTTCTTGGCTGCTTGTGGATTCATATATTTGCGCCAATCATTCTGGTATGTTCTACCAATAAAATAGTTACAATCTCCTTCTTCGTTGAAAGAAGGAATGATAATCCTACCAGCGTATTCTCCACTAGGGCAATAACCTATTTTCCAGAACAAAATGTCTTCGTCTGTAATCCCTCGGCGGTTAAGATAGTTGCGAGCCTTTGTAGAAAGCAAAGATCTTCCATTATTTGCGAGACTTAGGAACTCATTTGGGAGTTCTACGACTTCGGGTTGGTCTTCCTCTGTCTCAGGGAAAAGAGAAGCAATAATCTCGTCAAACCGCCCGATTTCTACTTGACCTGTAAGTTCACCCCATTTGGTTTTCTGGGTAATGTCCCCATAACGACGGACCAAACGATTGATGTTGGTGCCTTTGAAATCACAAATCCAACACTTGAAAACGTTTTTATTTACATTCACGCTTAGTTTTCGCTTGTGGTGCTTACACTTGGGGCAGGAAAAAAGAAGTTCGTGCCCTGTTCGGCTGTATCCACCAAGGATTTCTTTAAGAACCGCTGTTTTCTCGTTGTTGGACAAGTTCCCAT
>Ga0208547_1000069_pt1 | contig 46752 bp, 48 predicted proteins | sample DEB08_DNA_5_FD_185501 | JGI IMG/M metagenome (GOLD analysis project Ga0208547, IMG submission 185501) | Aqueous microbial communities from the Delaware River and Bay under freshwater to marine salinity gradient to study organic matter... | ecosystem: Environmental > Aquatic > Marine > Coastal ...
GTTCTTGAAAAAGCTGTTTCTATAACCAAACTGGCATTCCTCTTTAGAAAATTGAACCCAAGTTAGATTCGAACAGTCTAGTGCAAGGCAAGATTCGAAAAATTGGTTTTGTTCCACTCCATATGCCCCGATATTTTGAATTGGAGCGGCTCCTACACTACTCGGTATCAAGGAGAGATTTTCTAAACCACACAGATGAAGTGAAAGTGTATACTGAACAAGATCATCCCATGATTCACCAGCCGCAGCTGTTACTTTAACGAGTTCGTTCTCCCAATTTTCAATGGTAATCCCTTTGTTTGCGATCACGATGACTGGTTGTTGGAGATCCTTAGTAAATAAGATATTACTGCCCTTTCCTAGAATCAATGCGTTTGGGTGAAGCTCTAGAGCTTCTATCAAAGCCTTTTTGGTTTCAACGGTAATTAGGTGAGGAGTTTTTGCAGATACTCCAAAAGTATTATATGGTTTTAGGTCGATCACTTTCTGTTCAAGGGTATGATTTTTTATAGGTGTTTAAGGCGATTTCTAGTAATCGAATAGCTCTTTTTAGTGCCTCTATTTTTAGAACATAGGCGATTCGCACTTGATTAACGCCCTGTCCTTTTGTGGCATAAAAACCAGCCGCGGGAGCGAGCATGACAGTTTCACCTTCAAATTCAAAATGTTCTAAAAGCCATTGTGAGAAATGTTCTGCATCTAACACCGGCAACTCTGCGATTAAATAGAATGCCCCTTGAGGATCAGACACTCGAACCCCATCGATTGCTGATAAGCCTTCTTTCAGTACAAGCCTTCTTTTGTTGTATTCAGTATTTACCTCTTTTAAATAAGACGGAGGAGTTTCTAAGGCTGCTTCACTCGCGATTTGGGCTAAAGTCGGAGGAGACAGTCTAGCTTGCGCAAATTTCATAATACAAGATCGAACCTCTTTATTTTTTGTAACCACATAACCAATTCGTGCTCCGCACATACTGTAGCGTTTAGAAACAGAATCTACTACTACAACGTGCTCTTGCATACCTTCGAGAAGAAGCGCGGAATGAAATTGATTCTCACCGTATACAAATTCTCTATAAACCTCGTCGACAATTAAAAACAGGTCGTGTCTTTTGCACAGGTCAGCTAGAAATTCAAGCTCCTCTAGTGTATAGACATAACCGGTTGGGTTTGAAGGGTTACAAATTAAAATTGCCTTCGTACGTGCACTAATTTGAGATTCGAATGTTTCACGATTGGGTAGAGCAAAGTTATTGTCGATGGACGCAGTGACTGATTTTACGACTAAACTATTGGCAGCCGCAAAGCCATTATAATTCGCATAAAACGGTTCAGGAATAATAATTTCATCCTCAGCGTCTAACAGACTAGCCATAACAAAAGACAGCGCCTCAGAGCCGCCAGTGGTAATAATTAAATCGTCTGCGGTAACACTTGCACCAAAACTGCTATAGTACGCTGCAACCTTCGATCTATGCTCATCAGTCCCTTCAGTCCGACTATATGCCAGTGTATCTAAACTTAAATTCTTTATAGCTTGGATAGCGCTATCTGGAGTCTTAATATCGGGTTGCCCGATATTGAGGTGAAGTACGTGAATACCTCTACTCTTTGCTGATTGAGCGAAAGGAACGAGCTTGCGAATAGGGGATTGTGGCATAGCACTTCCCTTAGCAGATATCTTGGGCATACTGTTTTGGTAGTAAAGGTACCAAATTAGTCGATGATATTTCCGCTGATTTTAATGCTGTATACACTAGGGCTTCCGCTAGTAATCAAGGTTAGTACCTTTCTGAACGGTCCTTTTAAAAGATCATCACAAATACGAATACCGATACTGTCTCTTGCGTTAGGTTCTATGAAATTAGGCCTGTAAACGACATCATACCCGTACGACATATGAATTTCTAAAAGTTTAACAGTACCCTTCGATGGGTTACTGAAATGAAGGTAATGTACTTCAGAATTACTCTTAGAAACAGATCCGATGGCAATCAGGTCTGATTCAAAAGTAAGGCTGGCTTCTTGTGCGTATATCTTAATTGTGAAAATAAACGCAGCTAAAAAGAGTACAAAAATGTCTTGATACCGTTGCATAATACAATTTTAAAGCAATGTGTCTTAGAGGCAAATAACTTTTATAAATGATATGATCTTTCCTATTTTTGTGGGTATTTGACGAATTACCTTATCCTTATCTTTTCCCCATGGAAATAGCTGCCCAATATAGCCCAGAAAACATCGAGCAAAAATGGTACGAACATTGGATCGCTAATCAGCTTTTTGAATCGAAAGTTGATGAGCGTGAGCCTTATACCATTGTTATACCCCCACCGAATGTCACTGGGGTACTTCATATGGGGCATATGCTGAATAATACAATACAGGATGTTCTGATTCGCCGAGCTCGACTGCAAGGTAAAAATGCTTGTTGGGTACCCGGTACGGATCACGCTTCTATAGCAACAGAAGCAAAAGTGGTTGCTCGATTAAAGGAGCAGGGCATTGAGAAATCTTCACTTTCTAGAGATGAATTTTTGAAGCATGCTTGGGATTGGACAGCGGAATATGGAGGGGTAATCCTCAAGCAGTTACGACGTTTAGGTGCTTCATGTGATTGGTCTAGAACTAAATTCACTATGGATTCGGATCTTTATGATTCTGTGATTAAGGTCTTTGTAGATTTATATGATAAAGGATTGATTTATAGAGGGTACCGAATGGTTAATTGGGATCCAGAAGCCCAAACAACCCTTTCTGATGAAGAAGTGATCTACAAAGAAATGCAGGGCTCACTGTATTACTTAAGTTATCGTTTTGTGGAGGGAGAAGGGGAAATAACCGTTGCTACTACTAGACCTGAAACCATATTCGGTGACGTTGCTATTTGTGTAAATCCCGAGGATGAACGATACCGATCTTTAATTGGTAAAAAGGTTCGGGTACCGATTTGTAATCGTGAAATTCCTATTATCGCAGACTCCTATGTTGATCCTGAGTTTGGAACAGGTTGCCTCAAGATTACTCCCGCACACGATATTAATGATAAGAATATTGGAGATAAGTACGACCTAGATATCTATGATGTATTTAATGCGGACGGAACGCTTAATGCTCATGCCATGCATTATCAAGGTAGAGATCGTTTTGAAGTTCGTGATTCAATAGCCGAAGAATTAAAAGGGCTCGGATTGTTAATTAAGAAGGAGTCGCATTTGAATAACGTTGGCACTTCTGAGCGCACTGGGGCTGTTATTGAACCAAGATTATCAGATCAATGGTTCTTAAAGATGGAAGAGCTGGTGAAGCCTGCTCTAACTTCTGTGCTTGAAGATCATTCGATTCAACTTTATCCGAAAAAATTCGAAAACACCTATCGCCACTGGTTAGAGAATATCAGAGATTGGAATATTTCTCGACAGCTTTGGTGGGGTCAACAAATCCCTGCCTATTATTACGGTGATGGCCAAATGGTAGTTGCTATCTCTATAGAAGAAGCAGTTGAAAAAGCGAATCAACTAGCGAAACAGAATGGTGAGGCAACTACTTATGCAGTAAAGGATTTTACTCAAGATGTAGATGTTCTAGACACTTGGTTCTCTTCTTGGCTTTGGCCAATCAGTGTGTTTAACGGTATTCTTGATCCTGAAAATGAAGAAATTAACTATTATTATCCGACTCAAGATCTAGTAACCGGCCCAGATATCCTCTTTTTCTGGGTAGCCCGAATGATTATTGCGGGTTATGAGTACAGAGATGCGCCACCTTTTACTAGCGTTTATTTAACAGGATTGGTAAGAGATAAACAAGGCCGAAAGATGAGTAAGTCTTTAGGTAATTCCCCAGACGCTCTTGGTCTGATTGATACCTATGGTGCGGATGCCGTTCGTGTCGGATTATTACTTAGCTCCGCTGCAGGTAACGATTTACTTTTCGACGAATCGCTATGCGATCAAGGTCGTAGTTTTGCCAATAAAATCTGGAACGCATTTCGATTAATTAAGAGCTTTGAGGTAGCCGATATTAAACAACCTGTATATGCTAAACAGGGCATTGATTGGTTTGAGGCCTCCTTTGCTGCAGCATTAGAACAGATTGAGGATCACTATGAGAAGTATCGTATTTCAGATGTTCTAATGAGCATTTATCGTTTGATCTGGGATGATTTCTGTTCTTGGTTATTAGAAATTATCAAACCAGCATATGGCAGTCCAATTGATCAAACGACTCTAAATCAAGTCGTTGACATTCTGGATAGGCTGTTAGTTACTTTGCATCCATTTATGCCATTCCTTACCGAGGAATTGTGGCAGTCTTTAAAATTAAGAGATTCAAAGGATTCGATTTGTGTTGCAAGTATGCCTAAGGCAAATGCGCATAATCAAGAAACTCTAATGGCCTTTGAAACGTCGAAAGAGGTGGTTAGTGCTATTCGATCAATAAGAAAGGAGAAGAGTATTGCCTTTAAAGAGTCGTTAGAGCTCCTAGTGACCGATGCAATTGACTTTGAATTATATGCTGAAGTAGCTACCAAGTTGGCCAATACGAGTTTACCTCAAAGGGTCGAACAGGCACCAAGTGCTTGTGCTAGTTTTAGGGTAAGTAAAACAGAATTTTTTATTCCGCTTAGCGAAGGGGTAGACCTTGAGGCAGAACGCGAAAAGATTCAAAAAGAAATTGATTACCTCAAAGGATTCTTAGCTTCAGTGGACAAGAAATTAAGCAATGAGCGATTTGTATCAAATGCTCCTGAAAAGGTTATTGAATTAGAGCGCAAAAAGGCGGCTGACGCACGAGAAAAGATTGAAGGATTAGAGAAGAGTCTCGGATTACTAGAGTAATTCTGCGATAATCGTTTCGCCTCCCTTTACTTTTTGGTCTAGGGATACATTTATTTTGGCGTCATTAGGTATGATCACGTCTATTCGTGAACCAAACTTGATAAAGCCTGCATCTTCACCGGCTTTTACGGTATCTCCGACCTTAGCGTAATTAACGATTCTTCGTGCAAGCGCTCCGGCAATTTGTCGATAGAGTATGGGCTTACCACTAGGATGCTCAATCACCACCGTTGTTCTTTCATTGTGTGTACTCGATTTTGGGTGCCAAGCTACTAGGTATTTTCCGTGATGGTATTGACTATAGAGAATTTTACCATTGAATGGATACCTAGTCACATGAACATTGAGTGGCGACATGAAAATTGAAATCAGTGTTCGTGGTTCTCCGAAATATTCATGATCGGTAAAAGGTTCAATTTTGACTACCGTACCATCAGAAGGTGCGAGTATACCCTTTTCAGATTTCGGAGTGTTTCGCTCAGGGTTACGAAAAAACTGTAAGATAATGATCCATATGAATACACCAGCTATGATTGGTAAACTACCCAGAAATGTAGACTCGATACTCATACCTAGCCAGATACATAAAATCAAAACTAGCGTAGCTAGTGCAATACTAGGGTAACCTTCTTTGTGAAACATAGATGCCTAAATTAAAGGGTCAAAAGTAGATAAATGACAGGAGATAGATAAATCAAACTATCGATACGGTCCAAAATTCCTCCATGTCCGGGGATGACTCTTCCACTATCTTTAACATGATTCAGTCGTTTCATTTTAGAAGCAACTAAGTCTCCTAAATTCGCCAATAGGCTAGTTGTGATACTTAGAATAAGCCAGTGAGGTAGTGGTAGATATTGATTCAAAAAATATCCGACTAGAACGGTTGCTAAAATGCCTCCAAGGTAACCCTCTAGGCTTTTATTGGGTGAAATAGAACTTACCTTTGTTTTTCCGATTTTTGACCCGACCAGATAGGCCATAGAGTCGTTAGTCCATACGAGTAGAAGGATTCCTAAACACCACATAGTGTTTAGCTGGTATATTAAAAACAGATTGAATATACCTAATACAGCGTAGAGTGGTGAAAAGTATCGATGAAAGTAATTGTTTTTACATTTTTTAAAAAGCGTGATGCTCATTAGAAGGGTGGCTAAAACCCCAGCATAAATAAATAGGGTTTTAGACTCGCTCATATAAGCAAGTATAAGAGTCACCGATGAACTGACAAAAACCACTTGTCTTGGAAGTCTAAACATTCCTCTTATTTCTAGTGCGGCGCCAATACCGAGTAAGGCACACCACATAAAAAAGACCTCCTCTCTAGGCACATATATGGCGCCTAAGAACAATAAAATATATACCAGTCCACTAATAGATCGAAGTACGAGTGTATTCATTTAGAAGTCTTCTAAAAGTAGAAGATATAGGTTTTTGGTTTTGGTTCCGTAATGCATGAAGTCATCTTTGTTTTCTTGATTAACTTCATTGTTTTTAAAGGAGGTGATTTTGGTGGGTAAAGGTCCTCCTAAATGGCGTTGCTTTATAGCTCGAAGAGCTTCTGAAATAGAAACAACCATTTGAGAAGTGCGTGCAAAAACGATGAGGTTTTCAGGTAGTTCCTCGCTTTTTATCCCTTTTAATTGCTTCGAACAAACGAGTACAGATCCTTGATTTGCGATTAGGTGTTCACATTTTGTGGTGAAGATCGTCGGTTTACTATAACTCTCAGTGAAATTGGCAATCGAGGCATATCGATCGATTAATTCTGAGTCGAGACATAACATGTCTTTCTCCTGCCAACCATTCTCTTCGATGATGTTATCGAAATATTGGTCTACTTCTTCTTGGTTTTCACAGTATAAAAACTTTCCTCCACTAGAAGTGAATTCTTTAAGAAAAAGCTCATCTAATGGTAATGATTCTGATTCACTCTCTTTGGGAGCCGACTTGTTCTCGTCAGATTCGATTTTCCTTCCAAAGATGCGATCAAATAAACCCATTATGCGTCTAAGTCTTCTTCTTCGTTTTCAGGTTTTACTTCAGTTTGTAAATGAGATTCTTCGGATTTAATTTCTTTTTGGAATGATCGTTTACCGAATATCTCCTCTAGGTCATCCTTAAAAATAACCTCTTTTTCTAACAAACGCTCAGCCAGTTTGGTGAGTTTGTCCTTATTTTCTTTAAGAATGATAATTGCTCGTTGATATTGGCCTTCGATTATATTCGAAATCTCCTTATCAATAGTTTGTGCGGTCACCTCACTGTAAGGCTTTGTGAATCCATATTCACTTTGCCCACTCGAATCGTAATAGGTAACATTACCAATCTTATCGTTTAAGCCATAAACAGTAACCATTGCGCGAGCTTGTTTAGTTACTTTTTCTAGATCACTTAAAGCTCCTGTTGAAATCGTATCGAAGATAATTTTCTCAGCCGCACGACCTCCCATAGTAGCACACATTTCATCTAGCAATTGTTCAGGACGAACAATCTGACGCTCCTCAGGTAAGTACCAAGCAGCACCTAGTGATTGACCTCTAGGAACGATGGTGACTTTTACAAGTGGAGCTGCGTATTGTAGCATCCAGCTAACCGTTGCATGCCCTGCCTCATGAAACGCAATGGCTCGTTTCTCGTCTGGAGTAATGATTTTACTTCGCTTCTCTAAACCTCCAACAATTCGGTCAACCGCATCTAAGAAGTCTTGTTTAGTAACTGATTTTTGTTCTTTACGAGCAGCGATTAGGGCCGCTTCGTTACAAACGTTGGCAATATCGGCTCCTGAAAAACCTGGAGTTTGACGGGCTAAAAATTCTAAATCTAAAGTTTCGGAAGTTTTAATCGGCTTTAGGTGCACTTCAAAAATTTCCTTTCTTTCATTCAGATCGGGTAAGTCCACGTAAATTTGACGATCAAAGCGCCCCGCTCTCATCAGTGCCTTATCTAAAATATCTGCGCGGTTCGTTGCTGCTAACACAATCACATTGGTATTCGTTCCGAAACCATCCATTTCGGTTAACAGCTGGTTAAGCGTATTCTCGCGCTCGTCGTTAGAACCTGTAATATTGTTTTTTCCTCTTGCTCGACCGATAGCATCAATTTCATCGATAAAAATGATGGCAGGGGACTTGTCCTTTGCTTGTTTGAATAAGTCACGAACTCGAGAGGCTCCAACACCTACGAACATTTCAACAAAGTCAGATCCTGATAGTGAGAAGAAGGGTACTTTTGCCTCACCCGCTACTGCTTTGGCGAGTAAAGTCTTACCTGTACCTGGAGGGCCTACAAGCAGAGCCCCTTTCGGTATTTTTCCTCCTAACGAAGTATATTTTTCGGGGTTCTTTAAGAACTCGACAACTTCTTGGACTTCTTCTTTTGCACCCTCTAAACCGGCAACATCCTTGAATGAGGTTCTAGTATCTGTTTTCTCATCAAAAAGCTTAGCCTTCGATTTTCCGATACTGAAAATTTGACCGCCACCTGGCGCTCCTGATCCACCTGACATTCGTCGCATTAGGAATATCCAAACACCGATAATAAGTACAAAAGGCAGAATTGAAATAAGGAGTTCTAACAGATAGTTATTTTCTTTGTCATAGTCAATAACCGTTGCAAGGTTGTTCTCTGACTTAATCGTTTTGATGGTATTTTCGAAATTTTGTAAATCACCAAAGTCTAAAACATACTGTGCAGTTGGAGCTGTCGAAGGTAGTAGGCTGGGCTCAGCAACTTTTTTGTGTACCTCTTTTTGGAGGGCAGTATCGTTTAGAAAAACCTTTGCTTGACGGGTATTAGTGATGATTACAATCTTGTCTACATCTCCTTCTCTAAGGTATTCTTCTAATTGAGAAGTGGTTGTTTTTTCTTGGTTATCTAAGGCTAAACCGCCAAATAGATTAAAGGCCACGAACACTAGAATTGCGGCATAAAAAATCCAACCGTATTTAGAAGGCTTTTTTTTGGTATTATTATTCATAGGATTATTACTCATAGCAAAAGGGAAAAATTAAGAAAAGGAACGTTCGATGGCGGTTAGTTTAGCATCTCCCCATAGTCCTTCGATATCATAGCGCTCTCTAATGGGTCTTTGAAAAACATGAACGACAACATCGACATAATCGAGAAGTACCCATTCGCTGTTTTCGGTACCTTCCACTTTCCATGGTTTCGATTTAATCGATTTACTTACCTTTTTCTGAATGGAAGATACGATTGCATTTACGTGCGTATTCGAAGTTCCGTTGCAAATCACAAAATAGTCACAAACTGTATTTTCGATTTCTCTTAAATCTAACAGGTTTATTTCAACGCCCTTTAAATCTTCAATTCCGTCGATGATTAGCGCTATAAGTTCGTCAGTACTCGCTTGTGTTTTTTGCATTCAATCGGTTTAATTTTCGTGCACAAAGTTAATTTATTTTAACTTGTCATGCCTTAGTTTTTCAGCTCTTCTCAGAATATTAAAGATAACTCTAAATGAACATTATCAAAGTCGATGCCACGAATTCTACAAGCACTTTAATTGCATCGCTTTTTCGATCGGGAGTTATCGCAATTCCTTCGGCCTTATACACCATTGATCAAACGGGTGGGCGTGGTAGACTCGAGCGTCCTTGGAACTCTGAACCCGGCAAAAACCTGACGATAAGCTATGTCTTACCTGATTTTGGTTCGTCTCCAAAATCAGTATTTCGAGCAATGAGGCAGATTACCTGGTCTGTGCTTGAAATCTTAGAAACCGCAGGAATCCTTGATATATCGGTCAAGTGGCCAAACGACATTATGGCAGGTGACCGTAAAATTGCAGGAATTTTAATCGAAAGAAGTTTACGGCAAGGAAAATCTTCTTTTGTTATCGTTGGGGTTGGGTTAAACGTAAATCAAGTCAGTTTTAAGGATGAATTTAAAGCTACTTCAATGTGTGAATTAACTCAAAAGGTCTTCGAGATTGATCCATTAGCTTATAGGCTCTCCGATTCGATAGCCAATCATTTACTTCAAGACCAAGAAATAACTATCGATCAGTTTCACAGTAAACTGTACGGAATTCGCCAGATGCATCGATGGCAATTAGGTGATCAGATTTTTGAAGCTACCTTGTTAGGGCTAAACAAAGATGGGTCAGCCCTTTTATGTTCGAGTGAGGGTAAAACTTTAAGTTTTACCTCTGAAGAGATTCGGATGTTACGCGTTTAGGCGTTGAAGTGATCCGCTGCTTTCTCAGCTAGTGATTCTATGAAATGAGTAAGAGGAGCCTTAATCATCATAGAGATCATCGCGTTAAACTCTCCCTGGAAATTTAATTGTAGCGTACATCCTGTCTCGATAGCCTGTAAATTCGCCTGCAATGAAAATGGAAACTGAGGGTTTGTTGAACCAAGCCTGACTCGTTCTGATTCAATACGCTCAGTAATTTCTAAGACAATCTCAGGCATTCCTTTGAGAGCGAATGCGAAGCGGTTTTCATCGATTACCTTAAATACTTTGTTGTTTTCTGGCATGATCGATTCGAAATTCGAAACGGTAGAGAGAAAACTAAAAACCTCTTGAGCCGATTTGTTTATGGTGTGAACCGGTGAATTTAATTCCATAATACTATTAATTACTCCCCCAGGCTTGTGGGTTTTCACTCCACTGATCTAGAAGATCTAGTTGTTCATCAGAAAATTTATCTGTGGTTTTTGCGTAAGCAACTAAATGCTTGTAATCACTCAAGGTAAACACATCTAATTCACGCTCTTTAAATTGAGAAGTGGCTGATTCAAAATTATAGGTAAAGATGGCAGCCATTCCTTTAATGTTAACCTCTGCGTCTTTTAGGGCATCTATAGCTTTTAGACTACTCTTTCCTGTTGAAACCAGATCTTCGATAACCAGAACACTTTGTCCTTTTTCAATCTTGCCTTCAATTTGATTTTTTCTTCCATGGCCTTTGGCTTCAGGTCGGATATAAATGAAAGGAAGACCCATTGCCTCAGCGACTAAGATACCTATACCTATGGCTCCGGTAGCAACTCCGGCGATTACTTCAGGATTGCCGTATCGCTCTTCGATTTTTCGAACAAACTCCTGTCGAAGGAAGTTTCGAACCGCTGGATAAGACAGTGCGAGTCGATTGTCACAATAAATCGGCGATTGTATTCCTGAAGCCCATGTAAAAGGAGTTTCGGGATTCAATTGAATTGCCTTTATTTGTAACAACAATTCAGCTGTTTTGTAAGCAGTTTCTTTGTCCAAAATCATAGTGCGAATGTACGAAGTTTTCGTCAATAATAGCTTGCTAATTCTTGAGTCTGACCGCTCGTTACCGCGTAAAAATCGAGTGCCGATCAATACCAAGAAGGAGCTTAAAAAACTATTTGAAGAGTTAGGGTCGAAGAAAAAATCAGTGACCTATTTCGTAGAAGTAGCTGACGCGAACCCACTTAAGTTTTTAACTAGTGCAATTAAAGAGGTAGTTGCTGCAGGTGGACTTGTTAGAAATAGCAAAGGTCAAGTACTATTTATTTATCGAAACGATAAATGGGATTTGCCAAAAGGCAAGCGAGAATCTTCTGAGAGTTTAGAAGAGGCTGCCCTACGGGAAGTTATGGAAGAAACTGGGATAGGTTCTCTAGATATTCAGTATAAGCTCGGTAAGACCTATCATATTTTCAAAAGAAAGGGTGAGATGAGATTGAAAACTACCCATTGGTACGAAATGACTTCTGATGATTTAGGACCGTTCTCGCCTCAGTTAGAGGAGGGCATCACCGATGTGGTATGGCTAAATCAAGAACAGCAAGAAGTTGCACTTCGAAATTCATACCGAAACATTAGACAGTTATTTGTTACAGATTAAGGCGTATGCTCTTTCTGGGACAAAGGCTTTTATATCTCCTTGATTTCGAAGTACATCGCGCACTATAGAAGAACTGATAAAGTCTTTATTTGAGGCCGTTAACAGAAATACTGTTTCAATTTTAGTGAGTGTTCTATTGGTATGAGCAATCGCTTTTTCAAACTCGAAGTCTGCTGGGTTTCGAAGACCTCTTAAGATAAAATCGGCGTTAATTTGTTTGCAGTAATCTACCGTTAAACCTTGGTAGGTAGTTACCTTGATTTTTGGGTCATCTTTGAAGGTGGCTTGAATAAAGGCAAGTCGCTCTTCTAGACTAAATTGATAACGCTTATCGGCATTGACTCCTACGGCTACGATGATTTCATCAAATAGATCTAGTCCTCGACGAATGATATCCTCGTGACCGATAGTGATCGGGTCGAAAGACCCTGGAAATACCGCTTTTTTCATAAGGTCAAAGATACAACTTTACAGAGCGTCGTTAATCAAACGATCAAAAAGGCGAGCTTCTGAAATACCGGCACACCTCGCCTGTTGAGGTAAGATACTTTGCTCGGTAAGACCTGGAGTAGTATTCACTTCGAGAAGATAGGCTATACCATCTCTTATAATAAACTCGCTTCTAGTAGCTCCTTTGAAACCTAAGTCTTTGTAGATTTTCAAGGCGTACTGAGTCAGTTGTTTCTCGATAGATTGGTCAATTGGGGCAGGGGTGATTTCTTCACTCTCCCCCAAATACTTTGCCTTATAATCAAAGAATTCATGTTCAGTTTTTATAAGGGTCATTGGTAAGACTTGAGGACCATTTTCTCCTGGTATTACCCCTACAGTAATCTCGATACCTTCAAGGTGTTCTTCGATAATTAACTCATCGTTCATCTCGAAAACATCTAAAATTGCCTGCTGTAACTCTTTTTCTGACTTGACCTTGTGCACTCCAAAGCTACTTCCCGAGCGATTCGCCTTAACAAAGCATGGAAACCCCACTTTTTCTATTTCCTCAGTGGATAAGGCTTGACCTTTGTTCAAGGAGAGGTGTTTGGCTCGTGGAATACCTATATCGCTAGTCACGCTGAGAAGATCTCTCTTATTAAAACTAAGGGCAGAAACGTAGCTGTTTGAACCGGTATATTTAATCCCTAGAAGATCAAAATACGCTTGTAGAACTCCATCTTCACCAGGAGTTCCATGAATAGCGTTAAAAATGAGATCAAATGAAATCTTTTCTCCATTTAGGTTAGCGCTAAAATCAGCTCGGTCTATGGCGATTCTTTTTGAGTCAACTTCGCAGTACCATCCTTTCGCGCTAATGTCGATGGCATAAATCTTAAAACGATTTGAGTCTACATGACGCATGACTTGTGCTCCACTCTTTAGAGAGATTTCTCTCTCCTGGCTATATCCGCCCATGATGACCCCTAGATTTATCCGCTTTTCCATCGATTATTACTTATAGTTCTCAAAGTAACGAAAATCAGCCCTTTTTCTATCTTTGCATTCGATTCTTCTTTATGAAAAAGTTTTTATCCTTTTGGGTTTCAATTTCGTTTTTAAAGCAACTAGTTATTCTCGGAGTTGTTCTTGTAATCTTAATTCAAGGAGTAAGTTGGGGATTGAAGTCTTACACTCAGTACGGAGATACTTATGTAGTGCCTGATTTGAGCGCTCTAAGTTTTGAGGAGGCTTCAGAGGCTTTAACCAACGTTCAGCTTATTGCGGTAGCGAATGATACCCTTTCTTATAATCCCGAAATCATTCCTTATGGTGTGATCAAACAGTTGCCTATTGCGGGTAAAAATGTAAAGTCTGGAAGAAAGGTATACCTCAGCCTTAATGATGCTGAGTTCGCGAGAAGAGCCCTTCCTAATGCGATTCAAATGACAAGACGTAATGCAATTAGCCAATTGCGATCATTAGGTTTTACTGTTAGTGATTCGGTAGAATATATCGATGCTATTGGATTAGATATGGTGTATGGTATTAAAGTTGGAGATTCGACCGTTGATATAGGTAGTCAGATTTCTATAAAGGATACCCTGCTACTAGTCTTGGGTAATGGAAAGGACAGTATACAATGAGTCTAGATTCCCTTGAAACTGATTCGCTTCATGAACATTACAGTTTTGAAGCCTCCAAAGGACAAGATCCTTTGCGCGTTGATAAGTTTTTAATGAACTTCATTGAAAACGCCACTAGAAATAAAATTCAAGCCGCTGCTAAGGAGGGAAATATTTGGGTAAATCAAAATCCTGTAAAGTCTAATTACAAGGTGAAAGCAGGCGATAAGGTTCAGGTGATGTTTGAACATCCACCTTATGAAAATCTGCTAGTTCCTGAAGATATCCCATTAAATATTGTTTATGAAGATGAGGTGTTACTTGTAGTGAATAAACCGGCCGGAATAGTGGTGCACCCTGGTCACGGTAATTATTCAGGAACCCTTGTAAACGCCTTGCTTTATCATTTTAAAGACTTACCGCTCAATAGCGACTCGAGGCCGGGGCTCGTTCATCGCATTGATAAGGATACCTCCGGGTTATTGGTTGTAGCTAAAACCGCAGAAGCGATGACTCATTTGAGTAGACAGTTTTTTGACAAAACTTCAACTAGAGAATATATCGCCCTTGCTTGGGGAGTATTTTCTGAAGTTTCAGGTACTATTGAAGGTCATATCGGACGAAGTTTGAAGAATCGACTTCAAATGGATGTTTTTGAGGATGAAAGCTTCGGGAAACCCGCGATTACGCATTACAAGGTTTTAGAAGACTTACGCTACGTTAGTCTCATTCAATGTCAATTAGAAACGGGTCGAACACATCAAATTCGTGCCCATTTGAAGCATATTGGTCACCCACTTTTTAATGATGAAAGATACGGAGGAAATAAAATTTTAAAAGGGACTACTTTCACTAAATACAAACAGTTTGTCGATAATTGTTTTAAGTTGCTTCCTCGTCAGGCGCTTCACGCTAAGACCTTGGGATTTGAACATCCAATCACTAAAAAAGTCTTAACTTTTAACACTGATTTACCTGAAGATTTTACGGCTTGCTTGGAGAAATGGCGAGCCTATGTCGGTGCAATAGAATAAAATAATTAGCTATGAAAATTTTACTCTCACCAGCGAAATCTCTTGATTTTGAAACTCCGCTGGCAACCAATTACAGAACTGAACCTATTTTCTCTAAAGAAACTGAGAAGGTTCATAAGGCCCTCAAGAAGAAAAGTATTAGCGATTTAGAGCAATTGATGAGTTTGTCCAACGCACTCGCAACTCTTAATTTTGAACGCAACCAGCACTTTAAAAATACTCCTACTGAAGAAGAGACAAGACCTGCTCTTTTTGCCTTCGATGGCGATGTTTATAAAGGTCTAGATGCGCTATCGTTAAATGAGAATCAGCTCGAAGTATCGAAAGATCGTATTCGAATTTTATCTGGTCTATACGGCATGCTCAGACCCTTTGATTCGATCCAGCCTTATCGTTTAGAGATGGGGACCAAAATGGAAGTGGATGGTGCAAAGTCACTTTATGAGCATTGGCGCAAGAATCTAACCACCTATCTTGAAAATGAACTTTCAGGCGATGAAATGATTATCAATCTCGCTAGTAAGGAGTACAGTAAAGCGATCGATTTAAAAGCTTTTTCAGGACGAGTGATTAGCCCTGAATTTAAAGACTACAAGGACGGAAAGTTAAAGATTATTTCTTTTTACGCGAAGCGCATGAGAGGAGTGATGGCGCGTTTTCTACTGGAGACTGCAGATAACGATCTTTCGGTATTTGAGCATTTTGAAAACGATGGATATCGTTTCGATGCATCACAAACTACTGACCCCTTACAGCCTATTTATACCCGCTAAGTTTAAGCGTTTAGTTTGAAGTCTGTTCTACCCCATTTTACCAGTACAATGATGAGGTAGATAAAGGGTGAACCATGGAGTAGGGTATCAAAATAATCCATGGACTGCATGCCTACGGCTCCGCCCAAGATCCATTGTACTTTACCAGCGATATGTGGCTCTCCGCTGAATGGTAATAGGCCCGGTATAATACAGAATAATAATGCGTTTAAAAGTTGTTTTTTCATGATTCTGAACGAATACTTTGAATAAACGCAGGAATACCTTTAATACCTTCTTTCGAAAGGGCCTTAATAAATGCAGAACCTATAATGGCACCCTTAGAGTTTGAAGTGGCTTGGTGATAACTTGACGAATTAGAAATACCGAAACCAACTACCGTTGGGACTTGAAGGTTCATCGCTTCGATTCTCCTAAAGTATTCCATGCTCTCTTCGGTAAAGCCTTCTTGGGTACCTGTGGTACTAGAGGTACTCACCATGTAGATAAAGCTTGTACTTGCTTGTTCAATTTGACGAATGCGCCTCTCAGGAGTCTGTGGTGTGATCAGAAAAATCATCGATAAGCCGTAAACTTCAAACAAATTTTTATACTCTCTTTCATAGACCTCAAGAGGTAGATCGGGTAAAATCACTCCATCAATTCCTATTTCAGCGGCCTTCTTTAGAAATTTTTCAACTCCGAATTGTAAAACTGGATTGAAATATCCCATCAGAATTAGTGGAATAGATAGATGGTTTCGCACCTCTTTTAGTTGTTCAAAAAGTAACTCTGTGGTCATCCCATTCATGAGCGCCTTTGTTGAACTTTTTTGTATAGTTGGTCCATCAGCTAATGGGTCGCTGAATGGCATTCCAATTTCGATTAGATCTACCCCAGCATTTTCAAGTTCTTTTAAGACTTGGAGTGTATCATTTAACTGCGGAAATCCAGCAGTTGCATAGATAGATAGAATCTTTCCTTCTGCGGATAGTCTTTCGGTCAATCGATTCATAGGTTGAAATAGTCAATATAGGTTTGTAGATCTTTGTCCCCTCTACCAGATAGGTTAACAACGATGATCTCATCCTTTTTGAAATTGAGTTCATCAAAAATGGCAAAGGCGTGTGCTGTTTCTATCGCAGGAATAATGCCTTCTAATTCTGAAAGCTTACGTCCCGCACTCATGGCATGATCATCTGTAATTGAAATAAACTGTCCTCTTCCCGATTTGAATAGGTGTGCGTGCATTGGACCAACCCCTGGATAGTCAAGGCCAGCAGAAATTGAATAAGGCTCGGTGATTTGGCCATCATCAGTTTGCATTAGTAACGTCTTACTACCGTGAATGATGCCTACTTTCCCTAACGCTGAGGTCGCTGCACTATGTCCTGAAGAAACTCCTTTTCCTGCCGCTTCAACTGCGATGATATTGACTCTTGGATCGTCTAAATAGTGATAGTATATACCAGCAGCATTGCTTCCGCCTCCTACACAAGCAACTACATGATCAGGATAGTCTCTCCCGTGAAGATCGTTTAGTTGCCATTTCACCTCTTCTGAAATTACCGATTGAAAACGAGCTACCATATCAGGATAGGGGTGAGGCCCCACTACCGAACCAATGATGTAATGTGTATCAACAGGGTTGTTGATCCAATCGCGTATCGCTTCGTTGGTCGCATCTTTTAGCGTCTTACTTCCTGATGTTGCCGCTCTAACTGTTGCACCTAGCATTTTCATACGAGCTACGTTCGGGGCTTGACGTGCAATGTCAATTTCTCCCATGTATACCACACATTCAATACCCATTAGTGCACAAACAGTGGCCGTTGCTACACCGTGTTGTCCCGCTCCAGTCTCTGCGATAATTCGATTTTTCCCCAAAGCTTTGGCAAGTAATATTTGTCCAATGGTGTTATTGACTTTATGAGCACCCGTATGGCATAGATCTTCTCTTTTCAAGTAGATTTGAGTGTTGTACTCTTCACTTAATCGTTCTGCCTTGTAGAGCGGCGTGGGTCTTCCTACGTAATCTTTTAAAAGCTGGTTAAACTCTTTTTTATAGGATTCCCTTGAGGTAATTTCTAGATACGAATTGCGGAGTTCTTCGGTATTAGGATAGAGCATTTCGGGAATGTATGCTCCTCCAAATTCTCCGTAATAACCTTGCTTATCTACATGATAACTTTTCATAGTCATGCTTCACTTTTTAGAGAAGACACGAAGTTAGTTAGTTTTTCAACGTTTTTAACTCCGGGTGAATCTTCGAATTTACTATTGAGGTCTACCCCTAAAAATTGGGGGTGATTAATTTGTTTTTTAAAGTTTCTTATCGCGTCTATATCATCAGGTCCAATACCACCACTGAGTAGGAATGGGGTAGCATCCTTATAATCGGATAAAATATTCCAGTCGAACTGGGTTCCATTGCCACCCGGCAGCCTTCCTTTCGTGTCAAAAATGAATAAATCAACCCATTCGTCAAACCGATCTAAATGAACTAGGTCTTCTTTAGTAGCGATAGCGACTGCTTTGATAATCAATGTATTGGTAAGTTCGACTTTTAACTGTTGAATGTATTTAGCATCCTCATTGGCGTGCAATTGAATCCCTTTGAGATGAAGTTTTTTAGCAATTTTAATGACGGTTTCGATAGATTCATCAACAAAAACTCCAACCCTTTTATTATTGGTCGGTTGCAATGCGATTTGTTCAGGGCTAACATATCGTTTCGAAGGTTCCCAAAAGATGTGTCCGATATAATCAATACCTAAACTATCGATGATTGCTGTTTGATTCGTTATGCCACAGACCTTGACTTTCATGAGCTTATTTCAAACAATTATTCCACTGGGCTAACAATACTTCAGGAGCCTCGTGCTTCATGATTGATTCTCCGATTAAGAAACCTTTGAAACCGGCTTTCCACAATTTTTTCAAACTCTTTTTGGTATGAATACCGCTCTCAGCCACGGCAATTTGATTCTTGTCAATTTCAGGCAGTAGTTCTATTCCTAAATCCAGATTCGTTTCAAAGGTTTTTAAGTTGCGATGATTAACACCGACTAAATCGACTGGACAATTTTTATTGGTTAAAAGCTCTTCCTTATCGTGTACTTCGAGTAGCACCTCTAATCCTAGAGCGTGGGCATATGCTGTAAATTCCTGAATTTGGTTGGGTGAAAGAATTGCAGCAATAAGCAAAATAAAGTCAGCCCCATATGCTTTTGCTTCGTCGATTTGATAGGTAGAGATAATAAAATCTTTTCGAATAATAGGTAGACTACAGCTTGCTCGCGCAAGTGCTAGGTCTGTGAGACTTCCTCCAAAAAACTGAGTATCAGTGAGTACCGAAATAGCGCTTGCTCCTCCACGCGCATAGCGATCGATGGTATCTACCAATGGTCGGCTAAGATTAATACTTTTCTTAGAGGGCGATTTGCGTTTGTGTTCTGCAATAATCCCTCCAAATCTTAAAGCGCTTTTTGCCGAAAAGGTTTCTCTATGATAATACATGGAGTCTTTCAGTTGTTGACTGCTTATGGCTTGTTCACTAGAAAGAACTTCAAGGCGCTTGTGTGATACTATTTTTTCTAAAATTGGGGTCATGCCTCTACTAATGTTTTTTTCAGCCTCTCAAAACAACCAAGGGCCTTTTGATTAAACAATGAATCCTCAGCCTTTTCAATAGCCTGTTCGATGTTGATGTCTTCTGCGGTTGATATGGCGAGTGCGGCATTTGCAATAACCACCTTGTTTTGTTGTTCTGTTCCTTGACTATTCAATACCTTCAAGAAGAGTTCTGCTGAAGAAGCCACATCCTTACCACCTTCAATTAATTTTGGATCAATGGCTTTGGTTCCAAAATGTGCAGGAGTCAAAAGGTGCTCTCCAGTTTTGTTGATCTGTTTTAAATTACCAGTGAGCGATGCTTCATCATATCCATCTAAGGCATAGATTACGCTATAGTTTTTATCAGTTTTTTGGTAGAGATAGCCATAAATTCGAGCAAGTTCAAGACTAAAAACTCCTACTAATTGTTTTTTTGGAAATGCCGGGTTGACTAGTGGCCCAAGCATGTTAAAAAAGGTTTTTACACCTAGTGCTCTACGAATGGGAGCTACTGCTTTCATTGCCGGATGAAAAAGCGGAGCATGAAGAACCGTGATATTTGCATTGTCTAGACATTTTTTTAGGACGTATTCATCTTTGCTGAATACAATACCTAAATGTTCCATTACGTTACTACTTCCGCAAACTGAACTAACACCATAATTACCGTGTTTACTAACCGGTACGCCTGCACCTGCAGTCACAAAGGAGGCAAGTGTTGAAACGTTGAAGGTGTCTTTACCATCACCGCCAGTACCGCATAGATCAATAGGGTCGTAATTGCTGAGATTGACTGGAAGACAAAGGTCGAGTAGGGCCTCTTGAAACCCACTTAGCTCCTCTATAGTAATCGGTCTCATCATATAAATCGTAAGGAAAGAAGCGACTTGATGAGGGTCAAATTTTCCTTCAGCCATTTCAACAAGCACGTTTCTCGCTTCGTCTTTAGTCAAATGCTGGTGCTGAATGAGTCTATTTAAATACTTTTTCATGCCTTTAGCCAATTTTGTAAAAGTTCGATTCCGCAATCGGTTAGTATAGATTCAGGGTGGTATTGAATACCCCAAATCGGTTTTACGCTATGCTCAAGACTCATCACATTCAATTCTTCATCCCAAGCATTTGCTTTGAGTAACGGTGCTGATTCGATATCTGCAACCCATGAGTGATAGCGACCAACAGTAAGTTTAGGTTCGAAATTCTGGTATAATCTTGTGTTCGGGTCAACATTGATTTCACTCGCAATCCCGTGATATACTTGAGACAAGTTCCTGAGTGTTCCACCAAAAACTTCTGCAATAGCTTGATGTCCCAAACAGATCCCAAGCATTGGAATGCAATTTTCTAATTGATTATTAAATTGAATAATCTCTAATAATTTCCCGGCTTCACTAGGAATTCCTGGTCCTGGCGATAGTACAATCTTATCGTATTCCAGAATCTCATTTACTTCGAATTGGTCGTTTCTTTTGACGGTAACTTCTTTTCCGAGTTCTCTTAGATAGTGAACGATATTATATACGAAGCTATCGTAATTGTCTATGACCAGTATTTTGCTCATTATCTCAGGTTTTCAGCCAGTTCAAGCGCCTTTTGAAGGGCTCCAAGTTTATTATACGTTTCTTGCAATTCACTTTCTTCGTCTGAACTAGCTACTATACCGGCGCCGGCTTGATAGTATAATTTGTTATTCTTGCTAAGAAAGCTTCGAATTAAAATGGCATGATTGTAATTACCGTCAAAATCGAAGAACCCGATAGCACCTCCGTAAAAACCTCTTCGAGTTGCTTCGTACTTATCGATTAATTTTAGTGCCATTGGCTTTGGAGCTCCGCTTAGCGTACCTGCGGGAAAGGTATCTGCCATTAATTGTAGGGTTGAAGTACCTTCCGTTTTCTTTGCAGTTACTTTAGAGACAAGGTGAATGACATGAGAGAAAAATTGAACTTCGCGATAGGTTTTAACTTCAACCGCGTGACCATTTCTGCTTAAATCATTTCGCGCTAAATCAACGAGCATGACGTGCTCCGCATTCTCTTTTGGATCTGCAGCTAGTTTCTTTGCAAGTTCTGCATCCTTCTCATCGTCTCCAGTACGTTTGTAGGTTCCTGCAATGGGATGAATTTCAGCTTGACCCTCTTGAACGATAAGTTGCGCCTCGGGTGAAGAACCAAATAGTTTGAAGTTAATGTAGTCGAAATAAAACAGGTAGGGGCTGGGGTTAACAGATCGAAGGGCGCGATAGACGTTGAATTCATCCCCCTGAAAAGCTTGAGAAGTCTGCCTTGAGAGTACTAATTGGAATACGTCGCCTCGCTTACAGTGTTCTTTAGCTTTAACCACTAAATCTTTGAATGCCTCATCACTAATATTGGCCTCTTTTTCTCCTAAATTCTTGTACGGATAGGTGCTCAATGACTCAACGGCCAGTAGCGCCTTAATTTCTTCGATATTAGGGGCACTATCGTTATAAGAATGACATATGAGATAGGCTTCATTTTTGAAATGATCAATGGCTATGATATTTTGATAAAGCGCATAGTAGATATCAGGAATGTCTTGACCTGGTTTGTCCGTCTGATAATCGGGTAGGTTTTCAAAGTAGCGAACACTGTCGTAGCTCGTGTATCCGAACCATCCATTCGTTATAAACTTAAATGGAAGACGTTCCCCTATAAATTGTTTACTAAACCCGTCGATTTGTTCAAGTAAGGTGCTTGATTCACTCAGTGTGATTACTTCCTCAGATTGATCTGGTAAGGTCTTAGTTAATTTTTCGTTGTGTACTGAAATCGATGCAATCGGCTTGCAGCAGATGTACGAAAAACTATTGTCGTTAGTGTGATAATCGCTACTCTCGAGAAGGATACTTCCCGGAAAATGATCTCGGAGTTTTAAATAAACACTTACTGGTGTAAGCGTATCCGCCATGACCTTTTCGAAAGTGCTAGTAAATTCGAATTTTTTCAATTTCATAATTATTAAAAAAAAGTAAAGGCCTGTCGCGATGACAGGCCTTTACATATATCTATAGCCGATAATCATCGCATTACTACGAGGATCTCCACCAGTTTTTATTTGTTCTTATTTGAATCATTGCTCCAAATATACAATGCTTAACACTCAATTAAAAATACATTTAGAATTTATATCGTTTCAAATAAAACGGAAGTTTCTAAACGTACTTTTTTTAAGTGTTGGTTTTGATCTTCTTCAGCTCTTTTGCCTATAGCCAATAATACCGACACATGATAGTCTGAATCCTCTAATTGAAGAATTTTATTTACCTCTTGTACATCAATCCCTTCAAGTGCACAGGTGTCGATTTTTAATTCAGCTGCGGCTAACATCCCAAAGCCTAAGGCGAGATAGGCTTGTTTCTCTGACCAAGATTTTTTTGCCTCCTCCGTCCATTGGCTAAAAACTCCTTTCATAAAGTTGCTGTATCCAGAAACCTCATCTTGTGTAAGCCCTCTCGTTTCCATACTGAGATTAATGTAGCGATCAATAAGATCATCATCAAAGCGTTTTAGGCTTGCAATAGCCATCAGCCTAGAGGCATCTACAATTTGTTTTTGCCCATATCCAGCTGCCTGCAGTTGAGCGCGAGTTTCACGGTCTTCAATCTCTATAATTTTAAAGGGCTGTAAGCCGTATGAAGTTGGTGCTAGTCGAATCGCCTCTTTAATTACTTGATAATCCTTTTCGTGAATCGACTCTTCCCGATTAAATCTTTTGGTGGCATATCGCCAACCTAGATCATTCACTATTTCTTCTCTTTTCATTTTGCATATTTTTGACAAAGTTATTGAAATGCATTCTGTTCTAAATATGCGTCTATTCTTAGTATTTATTTTTCTAGCCCTTTTTTTAGGTTCTTGCTCTCCCAAAGAAACCTCTGCCTCTCCAGTTTCATTATCCGTAGATGAATTGATTCTATTGTTATCAGAAGAAACAGAGCAATTGACGATTTATAATTTTTGGGCGACTTGGTGTACCCCTTGCCTAAAGGAAATGCCCGATTTTGAAAGATTTTCCAAAGAGCATCCTGAGGTGAAATTAATCTTTGTAAGTCTCGATAGAAAGTCAGTCTGGGATAGCAAGGTTCCTCAAGTTATTGAAGAGTTAGGTATAAAAAGTCAAGTATTACTAGTCGAACCTGAAGCCGACTTAAACTGGCGATACAGGGTGAGTGAGAAGTGGAAGCTGATGTCGATTCCTGTCACTTTAATGGTTGAGGGAAATAAGCGCTTATTTTTTGATGCGCCTTTGAATTATCGCGATTTGGGAATTGCGCAACTTCAGTTACAAAAGACATTATCGAATACTTCTATCTTTGAAAAAAAATAAAATTACGCAGCATGAATTTATCACAACAAGAGTGGACCGAAAAGCTTGAATCAACTGATAATGCAATTATTCTAGATGTAAGAACTGCTGATGAAGTAGCTTCAGGTAAGGTCAAAGGAGCCATCAATCACGATATTTTCAATCCGCAAGGATTCATGGACGCTGTAGCCAGCCTTGATAAAAACGCTTCTTATTTTGTTTACTGCCGCTCAGGAAATCGCTCAGGTCAAGCATGTGCTATTCTAAGATCTCAAGGAATCGAAAACGCTTTTAACTTAGTAGGCGGAATGATGGAATGGGAGGGTGAACTTGTATAACTAATTCTATGACACAATTTATCTATACCCTGCAGTTGTGGGGATTTAAAGTTTGTCAACGAATCGGAGATTCTTGGGGGATTCGACCCAGAGTCATTCGACTAACCTTTATATATTTAACCTTTATTACCCTAGGATTTGGCTTTGCGCTCTATCTTTTTGTAGCCTTTTGGCTGAGAATAAAGGACCTTATTTATACCAAGCGCAGTTCGGTTTTCGATCTCTAGAGGAGAAACTGAATACCGATTGCAGTGCTATTTTCTTTCTTTGTTTTTTAAAGCTTTCGTTGTTAAATCGTAAATTTTTTACCAACTTGGACGCTCTGTGAATTTAAAAATCCAAAGAAATTTTATGGTTCGTTCTTTTCGACTGCTAGCTTTTATGTTTTTTGTGTTGAGTTGTAGTGCATTAAGCGCTCAGGAAAAAGGTTTAGATCGTCGTATTGACGAAGCCTTTAAGCCTTTCTCTGATTTCGTTACTAATGTGGTCTTTTTTGAAGTATTAGGCACTCCTTTCGTACTAATTCTGCTTGTAGGTAGTGCGCTATTTTTCACCCTTTATTTCGGTTTTCCTAATATTAGGTACTTCGGTACAGCAATTAACGTGGTTCGTGGAAAATACGATGAATTAGAAACTGAGGGGCACGGAGCCGAAAAGTCTGAAGTAAATATTGTTGATGGTGATGTAACTGGTACGATCAGAGATGAGAGTCAAGAAGGGGAGGTTAGTCACTTTCAAGCATTAGCCACAGCGGTTTCAGGGACGGTAGGTAATGGTAATATTGCTGGGGTAGCTTTAGCAATTGCCCTTGGAGGTCCTGGCGCCACCTTTTGGATGATTATTTGTGGACTTTTAGGTATGTCTACCAAGTTTGTGGAATGTACTTTGGGTGTTCAATATCGTGATGTTGATGAAAACGGAACTGTTTACGGTGGGCCTATGTATTTTTTAAAGAAAGGTTTGTCGAATAAAGGTTTCGCCAAACTTGGTAAAGTGGTTGCGGCCTTATTTGCTGTATTCTGTATTGGTGGATCTTTTGGTGGAGGTAATGCTGCTCAATCGAACCAAGCTACCATCGTAATTAAAGAATTATTTGGACTAGACAGCGCTATGGCAGGGACTATAATTGGTCTTGTGATTGCTGCCGTGGTTGGTGTGATCATTATTGGTGGTATCAAACGAATCGCTTCGGTAACTGAAAAGGTAGTACCGTTAATGGCTGTAATGTATATATTGGCCTGCCTTTATATCATCGGCTCAAACTTTGCTCTTGTAGATGATGCGATTTCTCAAATTATAACTGAGGCTTTTAAGCCAAAGGCTATCGGAGTTGGTGGAGTTATTGGTGTTCTTTTGATTGGATTTAGACGCGCGGCCTTCTCGAATGAAGCAGGTGCGGGTTCAGCTTCGATTGCTCACTCTGCGGTTAAGACTAAATTCTCGGCTTCTGAAGGTTTGGTCGCCTTATTAGAGCCATTTATCGATACGGTGCTAATCTGTACGATGACAGCACTAGTTATTGTTATTTACAACACGGGTGGTGTTTTTGATTACGGAGGTGATGGTTCGGGTGTTGTTTTAATTGATGGTATGCCTTATGAAGGTGCAGGAATTACCTCTAAAGCATTTGCTAATTATATTCCTTATTCTAACGTTTTTCTTACCATCGCAGTAGTTTTATTTGCAGTTTCCACGATGATTTCATGGTCATATTATGGTCTTCAATCTTGGAAATTCCTATTCGGAAGAGGCCAGGCAATGGATTTAACCTATAAATTCTTATTTCTCGTATTTATTATTATTGGTGCTGCTGCAAGTATGGATTCGATTTGGGCTTTCTCAGATGCGATGATCTTTGCAATGGTATTCCCTAATATGGTAGGGTTGTACTTCTTGTTCCCTGAGGTAAAACAACAATTGAAACGCTATTTAACGGCGATTAAGAGATAAACTCATTGAAGCCGAAACGAACCCCTTTTCGTATCTCTAATGAAGAACGAAAAGGGGTTCTTTTTTTACTGCTTGTTTTATGCGTAATTAAGTCTCTTCATTCCCTACTTGCAGAGGGGTATCAACGAGTTATTTTCAACCCAGATAGATTTGAAGTCAGTTCTGAGGAGAAAAAGGTTATAGATACAACTCGTTTAGAGAACGTTCTACTCGCTTCTAACACTGATATAATTACCTCAAACCAACCAATCTACAAGCGAGACCTTAATAGGGCATTAGCAATAGATCTAAAAACGATTCGAGGAATTGGTCCGGTCTTATCTGAGCGTATCATAAAGTATGGTCATTCATTAAATGGGTATACCGATGTCGATCAATTGTATCGGGTGTATGGTTTAGATTCTATTGTTGTAGATCGAATTAAAGAGGCTTTTGAAATAAAGTCAGACGCTATAATTCCTATGAATATCAGATTGGCCTCTAGAGAAGAACTCAGCACATTGCCCTATCTTAGCTCGTCAGAGATCGAGTGGTTAATAAGTTTGAGAGATCGACCGGAAGGTTTGGGAAGCAAAGAGTTTGTGACTAACCTTTTGCTAAAAACGTTAAACAAAAATAAAAAGCTTCTCGTATATTTGACCTATGAATAGAAATGTCCATTATTTAGATATTCGCCCATGATGAATTTTGATCGCACAGAAGAACAACAGATGGTTGCAGATGCTGCTCGTAATTTTGCAGAACAGTTCTTAACCGATAAAGTTAGGGAGTGGGATGAAAACCAGTATTTTCCGGCCGAGGTACTTCGAGAAGCTGGTAATATGGGGTTTATGGGTGTTTTGGTGCCCGAGGCTTATGGTGGATCAGCTCTAGGGTATCACGAGTATATCGCGATTATAGAAGAAATCTCTAAAGTAGATCCTTCAATTGGTTTATCGATTGCTGCACATAACTCTTTATGCACTAACCATATTCTTTCTTTCGGTAATGAGGAGCAGAAGAAGCGCTATTTGCCAAAGTTGGCCTCTGGTGAATTTATTGGAGCGTGGGGATTAACAGAGCATAATACCGGATCTGACGCGGGAGGTATGAATACGACCGCTATCAAAGATGGCGATCATTGGGTGTTAAATGGATCTAAGAATTTTATTACTCACGGAAAAAGCGGTGACGTAGCCGTGGTTATTGCCCGTACTGGTGAAAAAGGAGATTATCACGGAATGACGGCCTTTATTCTAGAAAAAGGAATGCCTGGATTTACTAGTGGTAAGAAAGAAGATAAGTTAGGTATGCGTGCTAGTGAAACTGCAGAAATTATATTTGATAATTGTAGAATAACTGATGATCAAAGGCTCGGAGAATTAGGAGAGGGCTTTATACAATCAATGAAGATCCTCGATGGGGGTCGAATTTCGATAGGAGCCTTATCCTTGGGTATTGCAAAAGGAGCCTATGAGGCCGCCTTGAAGTATTCTAAAGAGCGTGTGCAGTTTGGTAAACCTATTTCGAGCTTTCAGGGAATTTCTTTTAAACTAGCGGATATGGCCACTGAAATTGAAGCTGCTGAACTACTATTGCATAAAGCAGCATTTCTAAAGAATGAAGGCCGAAAAATGACTTTGCATTCAGCAATGAGTAAAATGTATGCCTCAGAACTTTGTGTTCGCGTAGCTAATGAAGCGATACAGATTCATGGTGGGTATGGATATACTAAAGATTATCCTGTAGAAAAATTCTATCGAGACGCAAAGCTTTGTACTATCGGAGAAGGTACTACGGAAATACAGAAAGTGGTTATTGCAAAAAATATACTTAAAGATTAGCGGCATTAGACTTAAATCGTATATTTGCAGCCGTAATCGAAAGGAGGTGCAAGTATTATGCTAATAATTCCAGTTAAAGAAGGTGAAAACATCGATAGAGCGCTAAAGCGTTTTAAGCGTAAATTCGACAAAACAGGTACCATGCGTCAGCTAAGAAGCCGTCAGCAGTTCGTCAAGAAATCGGTACGTATGCGCGAGCAGTTACAAAAAGCTCAATATATTCAGGGATTACGTGATCAAGAAGCGTTATAGTCTTAAAGAATATTATAATATTAAAGCCTGCATTCGCAGGCTTTTTTTATTTTCAGGTTTATGTATGAGATTGAAGACTTTGTGAACTTTTTAAAACTTGAGAAGAAATATTCTCAGCACACCTGTACTTCTTATCTTTCTGATCTCTCGCAGGCGTTCGAATATTTTAACTTGACGATAGATCAGTTTTCAAGATTAACAGAACTTGATTATTCGTTGCTACGTAACTTCATCGTCTATTTAAGTAGTCAAGATCTCAATCCTCGAACGATAAATAGGAAGGTAAGTGCGCTTCGTCGATTTTATTCCTTTTTCTTGAGCAAATCGGTAATTGATAGTCATCCATTAGGGAATCACAAGGCGCTGAAACAACCTAAAAAGGTTTCTGTTCCCTTTTCTGAGGATGAAATTCAAAACTTATTCAATCATTTTAATCATTCTAGCGACTCAGATACTTTCGAAAAGTTGAGAGATCGATTAATTGTTGAATTGCTTTATACGCTTGGAGTTCGTCGAAGTGAGCTTATTGGTATAAGAGATCGAGATTTGGATACAAATACACGTACTGTTAAGATTTATGGTAAAGGAGGAAAGGAACGATTGCTTCCATTGCTGCCTTCTACGGTTGGTTTAATAAAAGAGTACGTTGACAAGAGGGGAGTAAAGTTTCAAACTTCATCTTTTTCTTCACTGCTCGTTACTGATAAAGGACAAGAGCTCTATCCTAAATTTGTATACCGTAAGATAAATGATTACCTTAAAGGTGTGTCGGTTAAGCAGAAGAAGAGTCCGCATATGATTCGACACTCGTTTGCGACGCATTTATTAAATCGCGGAGCTGACCTGAATACCGTTAAGGAGTTATTAGGGCATAGTAGTTTAGCCGCTACTCAGGTTTATACTCATAGCAGTATTGAGGAGCTTAAAATGATTTATCAGTCTTCGCATCCTCGCGGCAATCAATCTTCTTCGTAAGTATAACGGGGTTCTCCCCAAAAAGTCAAACTTATGGTTGTACAATTTCACGCGGTCAACTTTAAAGCTGATGCAAAGCTTAAAAACTTTATTGACAAGAGGCTCGAGAAACTAGAGCGATTCTATGGTCGTATTCTTGAAGCGGAAGTTTTTTTAAAGGTTGAAAACACCAAACAAAAGTCTAACAAGCTTACAGAGATTAAGTTAGTAGTTCCTAAAGGCAAGTTGCTGGTAAGGAAGTTGGCAAAGACCTTTGAGCAATCTGCAGATCAAGGAGTTCATGCCCTTGAGCGGATGGTCAAAAAGAAAAAGCAAATCAGAGGTTTTTGATGACAGAAATTTGTTAGAATTTGTTTTGATAAAAAAAAATATTCTCTACATTTGCAGTCCGTTAGAAATAGCGGACTTTTTTTTGTTGGAAAAAGGCGTTATGACGCCGGTGTAGCTCAGCTGGCTAGAGCAGCTGATTTGTAATCAGCAGGTCGTGGGTTCGAGTCCCTCCACCGGCTCCAATAACTAAAAAGGGGGAGTAATCCCAATAGTGCCGGGGAGATACTCAAGCGGCCAACGAGGACAGACTGTAAATCTGTTGGTTTTTACCTTCGCAGGTTCGAATCCTGCTCTCCCCACAAATTGAAATAATGAAATATACGTCTAATGTAGACGAAATGCGGGAGTAGCTCAGTTGGTAGAGCGTCAGCCTTCCAAGCTGAATGTCGCCGGTTCGAACCCGGTCTCCCGCTCAAAATATTATAAAGAGTTTTAATGCTCTTGCTTTAAAGGAAACATTAGGCCGGTGTAGCTCAGGGGTAGAGCGTTTCCTTGGTAAGGAAGAGGTCACGGGTTCAAATCCCGTCATTGGCTCAAATAAAAGAATTATTACAGCACTGCGCTCTTAAGAGGAGAGTATGTGTTTTTTAAGATTATACACTAATATAAACTAAGATTAAATTCATTAACAATGGCAAAGGAAACATTTGACCGGTCGAAACCCCACCTTAACATTGGTACTATTGGGCACGTAGACCACGGTAAGACTACTCTTACTGCAGCGATTACCACTGTACTTGCAAATGCAGGTTTATCTGAGATGCGTAGCTTCGATTCGATCGACAACGCTCCTGAAGAAAAAGAACGTGGTATTACTATTAACACTTCACACGTAGAATATTCTACTGCAAATCGTCACTATGCTCACGTTGACTGTCCAGGTCACGCGGATTATGTAAAGAACATGGTAACGGGTGCTGCACAGATGGATGGTGCGATCCTAGTAGTAGCTGCTACTGATGGTCCTATGCCACAAACTCGTGAGCACATCCTTCTTGGTCGTCAGGTAGGTATTCCTCGTATCGTTGTATTCATGAACAAAGTGGATATGGTTGATGACGAAGAACTACTTGAGCTAGTTGAGATGGAAGTTCGTGAGCTTTTATCATTCTATGAGTACGATGGTGATAATGGACCTGTTATTATGGGTTCTGCACTAGGTGCTCTTAATGGCGAGCAAAAATGGGTGGATACAGTTATGGAGCTGATGGATGCTGTAGATAGCTGGATTGAGCTACCTGCTCGTGACGTTGATAAGGACTTCTTAATGCCTATCGAAGACGTATTTACAATTACAGGTCGTGGTACTGTTGCCACTGGTCGTATTGAAACGGGTGTTGCTAATACTGGAGATCCTGTTGAAATTATCGGTATGGGTGCTGAAAAGCTTACTTCTACCATTACTGGAGTTGAGATGTTCCGTAAGATCCTTGATCGCGGAGAAGCTGGTGATAACGTTGGTTTATTACTTCGTGGTATTGAGAAATCGGATATCAAAAGAGGTATGGTAATTTGTAAGCCAGGTTCAGTTAAACCACACGCTAAATTCAAAGCAGAGGTTTATATCCTTAAAAAAGAAGAAGGTGGACGTCACACTCCATTCCATAACAACTACCGTCCTCAGTTTTACGTTCGTACAACTGACGTAACTGGAAACATCAACCTTCCTGATGGTGTTGAAATGGTAATGCCAGGTGATAACCTTACTATTACTGTTGACCTAATTCAGCCAATTGCCTTAAGCGTTGGTCTACGTTTCGCTATCCGTGAAGGTGGTAGAACTGTAGGTGCAGGACAGGTGACTGAAATTCTAGACTAAGTTCTAGTTTACAATAGTGTATGCGCTAAAGGGTGTCCTTTTTAAGGATACCTTTTAGTGTACATACAAACGGGTGTAGCTCAGTTGGTAGAGCACTGGTCTCCAAAACCAGGTGTCGGGAGTTCGAGTCTCTCCTCCCGTGCAAGTATTACGAGGCCTAGCCTCAATTATAGACGAAAAAAGATGATTAATTATATCAAAGAATCAGTAGAGGAGTTAAAGAATCAAGTTTCTTGGCCATCACGTCAAGAATCATCTAGCCTAATGGTTACTGTAGCAGTATTCTCAATTCTTTTTGCCCTATTGACTTGGGGTGTAGACTCTGTTTTTAGCCGATTGATTCAGGTATACTTTAGTTTGATTAAATAATAACGAAGCACAACGATGTCAGAGGTACTTGAAAAGAAATGGTATGTGGTTCGTGCGGTAAGCGGACAAGAGAATAAAATCAGCGGATATATTCAAACCGAGATTGAACGTCAAGGTTTGAGTGATTACTTAGATGAAGTTCTTGTACCTACTGAAAAGGTAGTTCAGATTCGTAACGGTAAGAAGATTCAAAAAGAACGTACTTACTTTCCTGGTTACATCATGATCAAAGCAAATTTAGGCGGTGAGATGGTACATGTTATTCGTTCGATTACTAACGTTATCGGGTTTTTAGGTGAAACCAAAGGAGGTGACCCTGTTCCATTACGTAAATCTGAAGTTAACCGAATGCTAGGTAAAGTGGATGAGTTATCACTAAATGCTGATGACGTTGCGATTCCGTTTGTACTTGGAGAAACAGTTAAGGTGGTTGATGGACCCTTCAATGGTTTCAACGGAACGATTGAAAAAATCAATGAAGAAAAGCGTAAGCTAGAGGTGATGGTTAAGATTTTTGGTAGAAGAACACCTCTTGAATTAAGCTATTTACAAGTAGAGAAAATATAAATGTTACATAATCGCTCAGTTGTATCGCTTCCAACAATGCAACGGCAAACGATTAATTATTAATTATGGCAAAAGAAATAGGTAAAGTAGTTAAGCTACAAGTTAGGGGAGGTGCTGCGAACCCATCGCCACCGGTTGGACCCGCCTTAGGTGCCGCAGGTGTAAACATTATGGAGTTCTGTAAGCAGTTTAATGCTAGAACTCAAGATAAGCCTGGTAAAGTTTTACCAGTAGTTATCACGGTTTACACTGATAAGTCATTTGACTTTGTGGTTAAAACACCTCCGGCGGCCGTTCAGCTATTGGAAGCAGCAAAAGTTAAAAAAGGTTCTGGTGAACCAAATCGTTCTAAAGTTGCTTCGGTTTCTTGGGATCAAATCAAGGGAATTGCAGAAGACAAAATGGTAGATTTAAATGCCTTTACTGTCGAGTCTGCGATGAAGATGATTGCTGGTACAGCAAGATCTATGGGTATCAAAGTTTCTGGAACTAAACCTTTTTAATAAACGACTGACGTAATGGGAAAATTGACAAAAAAACAAAAAGAAGCTAGAGCGCTCATCGATAGTTCTAAGCTTTACTCACTTACCGAAGCCGCAGCTTTAGTTAAAGAGATTACCAAAGCAAATTTTGATGCATCTGTTGATTTAGCAGTACGACTTGGAGTTGATCCTCGTAAAGCTAATCAAATGGTTCGTGGTGTTGTTACCTTACCTCATGGTACAGGTAAGGACGTTCGCGTATTAGCATTAGTAACTCCTGATAAGGAAGCAGAGGCCAAAGAAGCTGGTGCTGATTATGTTGGTTTAGATGAATACCTAGACAAAATTAAATCAGGCTGGACAGATGTTGATGTTATTATTACTATGCCTGCTGTTATGGGTAAATTAGGGCCTTTAGGTCGTGTGTTAGGACCTCGTGGTCTTATGCCAAACCCAAAAACAGGTACGGTTACTATGGATGTAGCTAAAGCGGTAACTGAAGTTAAATCAGGTAAAATAGATTTTAAGGTAGATAAAGCGGGTAACGTTCACGCTGCAATCGCAAAGGTTTCGTTTGAAGCTGATAAGATCGCGGACAACGCTAAAGAACTGATTGATACTTTAAATCGCATGAAGCCTGCTGCTTCTAAAGGGGTATACATGAAGAGTGTTCATATTTCTTCAACCATGAGTCCGAGTATTCCGCTCGACCCTAAAGCCATTTAAGAACTTACGACATGACTAGAGAAGAAAAAGCACTAGCAATAGAGCAACTTAAAGAGAAGTTAGCATCAAGTACCACGATTTATCTTACTGATATTTCAGGTTTAGATGCTGCTACTACTGCTGATTTAAGAGGAGCTTGCTTTAAGGCAAATATTTCACTTACAGTAGTTAAGAATACATTGCTTGCAAAGGCAATGGAGGCTTCAGATAAGGATTTTGGTGAATTAACTACCATCCTTAAAGGTGAAACCTCAATGATGATTGCTGAGACTGGTAACGGTCCAGCGAAATTGATTAAAAATTTCAGAAAGAAATCAAAGAAGCCCGTTTTAAAGGGTGCTTATGTTGAAGAATCGATTTATATCGGTGACGACCTACTTGAAACACTTGTAAGCATCAAGTCTAAAGAGGAGTTAATCGGTGAAATTATTACTCTTCTTCAGAGTCCAGCTAAAAACGTTATATCTGGTCTTAAATCAGGTGGCGGTAAGCTTGCGGGTATTATTCAAACCCTTTCTGAACGATAATTTGTACGCACTCAATACACAATATTTTAAACTTTATTAAACGATAGAAAAATGGCAGATTTAAAAGATTTCGCAGAACAACTGGTTAACCTAACTGTAAAAGAGGTTAATGAATTAGCTAACATCCTTAAGGAGGAGTACGGTATCGAGCCTGCAGCTGCAGCTGTAGCTGTTGCTGGTCCTGCTGCTGGTGGTGGAGATGCTGCTGGTGGAGAAGAAAAGTCAGAATTTGACGTAATTCTTAAGTCAGCAGGTGCTTCAAAACTTGCGGTTGTTAAGCTTGTAAAAGAATTGACAGGTCTTGGGCTTAAAGAAGCTAAAGAAGTAGTTGACGGAGCTCCAAAACCAGTTAAAGAAGGTATTTCTAAAGACGAAGCTGAAGGTATCAAAAAATCTCTTGAAGAGGCTGGTGCTGAGGTTGAGCTTAAGTAATACTCTCATAGCTTATTAGGCAAAGGTCTATCCAACGAAAGTTGGTTAGACCTTCGCCTGTTTTAAACAACCTAGGTTGTTAGGACCTTAAAAATAAGGTCGACTTATAATACTTTTTTTGACTATAAATTGTCCGTTAGATGGTTACAAAACAAACCGAAAGAGTACATTTCGCATCTGCAAAGAGCATTCCTGAATATCCAGACTTCTTAGATATTCAAATCAAATCCTTTCAAGATTTCTTTCAATTAGAAACTAAGTCGGACGCTAGAGGTAATGAAGGTCTTTTTAACACCTTCATGGAGAACTTTCCAATTACAGATACAAGAAATCAGTTTGTTCTTGAGTTTTTGGATTACTTTGTTGATCCACCCCGTTACAACATTCAAGAATGTATCGAGAGAGGACTTACCTACAGTGTGCCGCTAAAAGCACGTTTAAAACTTTATTGTACTGACCCAGAGCACGAAGACTTCGAGACGATTGTTCAGGACGTTTACCTAGGAACTATTCCTTACATGACGCCTTCTGGAACCTTTGTTATTAACGGTGCAGAACGCGTGATTGTTTCTCAACTTCATCGTTCTCCTGGTGTATTCTTTGGTCAATCGGTTCACGCTAACGGAACCAAATTATATTCAGCCCGTGTCATTCCTTTTAAGGGATCATGGATTGAATTTGCTACGGATATCAATGGCGTTATGTACGCTTATATTGATCGTAAAAAGAAATTACCGGTTACCACGCTTTTTAGAGCTATCGGTTACGAACGCGATAAGGACATTCTTGAAATTTTTGATCTCTCTGAGGAGGTTAAGGTATCGAAGACTGGCCTTAAAAAAGTTCTTGGACGTAAACTTGCTGCTCGTGTATTAAATACGTGGCACGAAGACTTCGTGGATGAGGATACAGGAGAGGTAGTATCGATTGAGCGTAACGAGATCGTTTTAGATCGTGATACGATTTTGGATAAAGAGCACCTTGATATGATTATCGATTCTGATGTGAAAACGATTCTTCTTCACAAGGAAAACAACGCTCAGGCTGAATACGCAATTATCCATAACACTTTACAAAAAGACCCAACAAACTCTGAAAAAGAAGCTGTTGAACATGTTTATCGTCAATTGAGAAATGCCGAGCCGCCAGATGAGGAAACTGCGCGAGGTATTATCGATAAACTATTCTTCTCTGACCAACGTTATAATCTTGGAGAAGTAGGTCGTTATAGAATGAACAAGAAGTTAGGTCTTGATATCGAGATGGATAAGCAAGTCTTAACTAAAGAAGATATTATTACTATCATCAAGTATCTGATCGAGTTGATTAACTCTAAGGCAGAGATTGATGATATCGATCACCTTTCAAACCGTCGTGTTAGAACCGTTGGAGAACAACTTTCACAACAGTTCGGCGTTGGTTTAGCTCGTATGGCTAGAACCATTAGAGAACGAATGAATGTTCGCGACAACGAAGTGTTTACACCTATTGATCTTATCAATGCTAAGACGCTTTCATCGGTGATCAACTCGTTCTTTGGAACGAATCAACTTTCTCAGTTTATGGATCAAACGAATCCACTTGCTGAGATCACTCACAAGCGTAGATTATCTGCTCTAGGGCCTGGAGGTCTTTCGCGTGAGCGTGCTGGTTTCGAGGTTCGTGACGTTCATTATACGCATTACGGTAGATTATGTCCGATCGAGACTCCTGAAGGTCCCAACATCGGTCTTATTTCATCAATGTCTGTATTTTCTAAGGTGAATGCCATGGGATTCCTTGAGACTCCTTACCGTAAAGTTGATAATGGAAAAGTAGATTTATCAGATTTCACTTATTTAAGTGCAGAGGAAGAAGAAGAGCGTTTAATCGCGCAGGCTAACATCCCGATGAAAGCCGACGGAACGATCGAAGCCGATAAAGTAATCGCACGTATGGAGGGTGATTTCCCTGTAGTTTCTCCAGAAGAAATTCACTACACGGATGTGGCACCAAACCAGATTGCTTCAATTTCAGCATCGCTAATTCCTTTCCTTGAGCACGATGATGCAAACCGTGCGCTGATGGGATCAAATATGATGCGTCAGGCTGTACCACTTTTACGTCCTGAATCTCCAATTGTTGGAACTGGTTTAGAGCGTCAAGTTGCTAAAGACTCAAGAGTACTTATTAATGCAGAAGGTGACGGTGTCGTTGAATACGTGGACGCAGAGCGTATCGTTATCAAGTACACTAAGACTGAAGAGGAACGTTTAGTTTCTTTTGATGAAGATGAGAAAGAGTACAACCTGATTAAGTTTAGAAAGACGAACCAAGGATCGAGTATCAACCTTAAACCAATCGTATCTCGTGGAGATCGTGTAGAGAAAGGTCAGGTACTTTGTGAGGGTTACGCAACCGAAAAAGGTGAACTTGCTTTAGGTAGAAACATGAAGGTTGCCTTCATGCCTTGGAAGGGTTATAACTTCGAGGATGCGATTGTAATCTCTGAGCGTGTAGTTCGCGAGGATATCTTTACTTCGATTCACGTAGACGAGTATGCTCTTGAAGTTAGAGATACTAAATTAGGAGCTGAAGAACTTACCAACGATATTCCTAACGTTTCTGAAGAGGCTACTAAAGACCTTGATGAAAACGGAATGATTCGTATTGGAGCAGAGGTTAAGCCTGGTGATATCCTAATTGGTAAGATTACTCCTAAAGGAGAATCTGATCCAACTCCAGAAGAAAAATTACTTCGCGCGATTTTCGGTGATAAGGCTGGAGATGTAAAAGACGCTTCACTTAAAGCTTCACCATCGCTTAGAGGTGTAGTAATTGATAAGAAGTTATTTGCGAGAAGCGTTAAGGATAAGCGTAAACGTTCAGAAGAAAAAGACGCTATCCAAGCTTTAGAACTTGAATACGAAGTTAAATTCCAGGAGTTGAAAGACCGTTTGGTAGAGAAATTATTCACTATCGTAAATGGTAAGACTTCTCAGGGAGTTCTTAATGATTTAGGTGAAGAGGTTTTACCAAAAGGTAAGAAGTACACGCTTAAAATGCTTCACGCAGTTGAAGATTTCGCTCACCTTGTAGGTGGAAGCTGGACCGTTGATGAGCCTGTGAACGCGCTTATTGCAGACCTACTTCACAACTATAAGATTAAGCTTAATGATCTTCAAGGTAACCTTAGAAGAGATAAGTTTACAATTTCTGTCGGAGATGAGTTACCTGCAGGTATCATGAAACTTGCTAAAGTTTATATCGCTAAGAAGCGTAAGCTGAAAGTAGGTGATAAGATGGCAGGTCGTCACGGAAACAAAGGTATCGTTGCACGTATTGTTCGCGACGAGGATATGCCTTTCTTAGAAGACGGTACACCTGTAGATATCGTACTTAACCCACTTGGAGTACCTTCTCGTATGAACATTGGTCAGATCTATGAGACTGTTCTTGGTTGGGCAGGTCAAAAATTAGGTCAGAAATATGCTACTCCAATCTTTGACGGTGCGAACATTGACCAGATCAATGCTTTAACCGATGAAGCCGGTATTCCTAGATACGGACACACTTATTTATTTGACGGTGGAACAGGTGAGCGTTTCGATCAACCAGCAACGGTTGGTGTGATCTACATGCTTAAACTAGGTCACATGGTTGATGATAAGATGCACGCACGTTCTATCGGACCATATTCTCTAATTACGCAGCAACCTCTAGGAGGTAAAGCGCAATTCGGAGGTCAGCGTTTCGGTGAGATGGAGGTGTGGGCACTTGAAGCTTATGGAGCTTCTTCTACGCTAAGAGAAATCTTAACCGTTAAATCGGATGACGTAGTAGGTCGTGCAAAGACCTATGAAGCGATTGTGAAAGGGGAGACTATGCCAGAGCCTGGTTTACCTGAATCATTCAACGTACTTATGCACGAATTAAAAGGATTAGGACTCGACATTCGTCTCGAAGAATAATTCTAAACATTAATTAAACAAAGCTTTACGTTATTATGGCTAGAGTTAACGATACAACTGAGCAAAGATTTAATAAGATTTCGATTGGTCTTGCTTCTCCAGAATCTATCCTTGCGGCATCGCGAGGTGAAGTGTTGAAGCCAGAAACCATCAACTACCGTACACACAAGCCTGAAAGAGATGGTCTTTTTTGTGAGCGTATCTTCGGTCCTGTTAAGGATTACGAGTGTGCTTGTGGTAAGTATAAGCGTATCCGTTACCGCGGTATCGTTTGTGATCGATGTGGTGTTGAGGTTACAGAGAAGAAAGTTCGTCGCGATCGCGTTGGACACATTTCATTAGTAGTCCCTGTTGCTCATATTTGGTATTTCCGTTCATTACCAAACAAGTTAGGTTACCTTCTTGGACTTCCTTCGAAGAAACTTGACATGATTATCTATTATGAGCGTTATGTAGTTATTCAACCAGGTATTGCCAAAGGCCCTGAAGGTGAAGATCTTCAGATGCTAGACTTCTTAACTGAAGAGGAATACCTAAATATTGTTGATGAGCTTCCACAAGAGAATCAATATCTAGAAGATTCAGATCCAAACAAATTCATCGCTAAGATGGGTGCTGAGTGTTTAATTGAACTACTTCAGCGCATTGATTTAGAGACTTTATCTTATGAATTACGCCATAAGGCAAATACAGAAACTTCTAAGCAACGTAAAACTGAGGCCTTAAAGCGTTTGCAGGTTGTTGAGTCTTTCCGTGAGTCTCAGGCTAATCGTGAGAATAAGCCAGAATGGATGATTATGAAGGTGGTTCCTGTAATTCCGCCAGAATTACGCCCGCTTGTCCCACTAGATGGAGGTAGATTTGCTACCTCAGATTTAAATGATTTATATAGACGAGTAATTATTCGTAACAACCGTCTTAAGAGACTTATCGAGATTAAAGCTCCTGAAGTAATCTTAAGAAACGAGAAGCGTATGCTTCAAGAGGCTGTGGATTCATTATTCGATAACACACGTAAGGCTTCTGCGGTTAAGACAGAATCAAATCGTCCGCTTAAATCACTTTCTGATTCATTGAAAGGTAAGCAAGGTCGTTTTCGTCAAAACTTATTAGGTAAGCGTGTAGATTATTCAGCTCGTTCGGTAATCGTTGTAGGACCAGATCTTAAATTATTTGAGTGTGGTTTACCTAAAGATATGGCTGCTGAGCTATACAAGCCTTTTATTATTCGTAAACTGATTGAGCGCGGTATTGTAAAAACCGTTAAATCAGCGAAGAAGATTATTGATAAGAAAGAACCTGTAGTTTGGGACATCCTAGAGAACGTGATCAAAGGTCACCCAGTTCTTCTAAACCGTGCCCCCACACTTCACCGTTTAGGTATTCAGGCTTTCCAACCTAAACTAATCGAAGGAAAAGCAATTCGTCTTCACCCTCTTGCATGTACGGCATTCAACGCAGACTTCGATGGGGATCAGATGGCGGTACACTTGCCACTGGGTCCAGAAGCTATTCTAGAGGCTCAATTATTAATGTTGGCTTCTCAGAACATCTTGAACCCTGCTAATGGTTCACCTATTACCGTACCTTCCCAGGATATGGTACTTGGTCTGTACTATATGACTAAAGAAAGACGTTCTACTCCAGAAGTTCCTGTTCAAGGTGAAGGTTTAACCTTCTATTCTCCTGAAGAGGTAGTTATTGCTTTCAATGAGAAACGAGTGAACTTAAATGCTGCTATTAAAATCCGTGTTAAGGATTTCAATGAATCAGGTGAGTTAGTGCCTCAAATCATTGAGACAACTGTAGGCCGTGTATTATTTAATAACGTAGTTCCTGAAGAAGCTGGCTTTATCAATCAAGTATTGAATAAGAAAGCACTTCGTGATATTATCGGGCGTATCCTTGAAGTAACTGATGTTCCTAAAACTGCTGAATTCTTAGATCGAATGAAGCAAATGGGTTATGAGTTCGCTTTCAAAGGGGGGCTTTCATTTAGTTTAGGAGATATCATTATCCCTGCTGAAAAAACCAAGATGATCGAAGAAGCTAACGCTCAAGTAGATGGTATCATGGGTAACTATAATATGGGACTTATCACTAATAATGAGCGTTACAATCAGGTGATTGACGTATGGACATCTACCAACGCGATGCTTACCGAACTTGCTATGAAGCGCATTCGGGAAGATCAGCAAGGATTTAATTCGGTGTACATGATGCTTGACTCTGGTGCTCGTGGATCTAAGGAGCAGATTCGTCAGCTAACCGGTATGCGTGGTCTTATGGCTAAGCCTAAGAAGTCTAATGCTGGTGGTGGTGAGATTATTGAAAACCCAATTCTTTCGAACTTTAAAGAGGGACTTTCAATTCTTGAATACTTTATTTCAACTCACGGTGCTCGAAAAGGTCTTGCGGATACCGCACTGAAAACTGCGGATGCTGGATACCTTACTCGTCGACTTGTTGATGTTGCCCAAGATGTAATTATTACTACTGAAGATTGTGGTACGCTTAGAGGTGTTGAGGTTGAGGCCTTGAAGAAAAATGAGGAAATCGTTGAAACTCTTGGCGATCGTATTCTTGGACGTGTTGCACTTAACGATATTGTTGATCCTTTAACAGGAGATTTGATCGTTGAAGCAGGTGGATACATTGAGGCTGCTGAAGTTCAGAAAATCAATGCTACTGCACTTGATCGTGTTGAGGTTAGATCTGCACTTACTTGTGAGGCTGAGAAAGGTATTTGTGAGAAGTGTTACGGTAGAAACCTAGCAACCAACAAACCGGTTCAAAAAGGTGAATCTGTAGGGGTTGTTGCCGCTCAATCTATTGGGGAACCTGGTACACAGCTTACGCTTCGTACCTTCCACGTAGGAGGTATTGCGGGTAACGTTTCTGAAGAAAGTCAGTTGACTGCTAAGTTCGACGGGGTCGCAGAGATAGAAGACTTACGTGTTGTTCAAGGTGAAAATACTGAAGGGGAGAAAGCAAATATCATTATTTCTAGAACTGCCGAGTTTAAACTTGTTGAACCTAAAACAGGAGCTGTTTTAAGTACGCATAACCTGCCTTATGGTTCTCAGGTATTCATAGAGAACGGAGCTAAGATTAAGAAAGGTGATGTTCTTTGTCAGTGGGATCCATATAACGGTGTAATTATTTCTGAATTTACTGGTACCGTTGCTTTTGAGAACATTGAGCAAGGGGTAACTTATCAGGTTGAAATTGACGAACAAACTGGTTTCCAGGAGAAAGTTATTTCTGAATCTAGAAACAAAAAATTAATTCCTACTCTTCTTATCAACGATAAGAAAGGAAATGTACTGAGATCATACAATCTACCTGTTGGTTCTCACCTAATTGTAAACGAAGGTGATTCGATTAAGGAAGGTAAGATTCTGGTTAAGATTCCGCGTAAATCAGCTAAAGCTGGTGATATTACAGGAGGTCTACCAAGAGTAACCGAGTTATTTGAGGCAAGAAATCCTTCAAATCCTGCGGTTGTATCTGAAATAGACGGTGTAGTATCATTTGGTAAAATCAAGCGTGGTAACCGCGAGATTATCGTAGAGTCTAAGCTTGGTGATGTTCGTAAATACTTAATTAAGTTATCGAACCAAATCCTTGTTCAAGAGAATGATTTCGTGAAAGCGGGTATGCCATTATCTGATGGTTCAATCACTCCGAATGATATTCTTGCGATTAAAGGGCCATCGGCAGTTCAGCAGTACTTAGTGAATGAAATCCAAGAGGTTTACCGACTACAAGGGGTTAAAATTAACGATAAACACTTTGAGGTAGTTGTTCGTCAGATGATGCGTAAAGTAGAAATCGTTGATGCTGGAGATACTCTATTCCTTGAAGGGCAATTAGTACACAAGGATGAATTCATCAAAGAAAACGATGCTATTTTCGGTATGAAGGTAGTTGAAGATGCTGGTGAATCTGAAAATCTTAAAGCAGGTCAGCTTGTTACCGTACGTCAACTGAGAGATGAAAACTCTTTATTGAAGCGTCAAGACAAGACATTAGTAACTGCTCGTGAGGCGATTGCAGCTACGGCTACTCCGATCCTTCAGGGTATTACTAGAGCTTCACTACAGACTAAATCATTCATTTCAGCTGCATCGTTCCAAGAAACGACTAAGGTTCTTAACGAAGCTGCGGTTAATGGTAAGGTAGACGGACTAGAAGGTCTCAAGGAAAATGTAATCGTTGGTCACAAGATTCCTGCAGGTACCGGTCTTAGAGATTACGATCACATCATCGTAGGTTCAAAAGATGAGTATGAAGCTAGTCAAGCTACTCCAACCCTAGTAGACGAAGACGCGATAAACATTTAAGCTCATGTCAGAGAAGGATCAGAGTATAAACGTAGAAATCGATGAAAAAACTGCTGAGGGGATTTATTCCAACTTGGCGGTTATCAACCACTCTGCATCAGAGTTTGTTGTAGATTTCGTAAGTATTATGCCTGCTACTCCAAAGGCAAAAGTTAAGAGTCGTGTAATCCTTACTCCTGAACATGCTAAGAAGTTAGTGAAGGCGTTGCAAAACAATATCGCCAACTTTGAGGCCGCACACGGAGAGATTAAGGAATATCAACAGCCCACGATACCGATAAGTTTCGGTAAGATGGGAGAAGCATAAAAAAGGCGCCGTTTACGGCGCCTTTTTTATTTAAACTCTGAAGTGAGGTGGAATCGAATACTCGGGTATTTTTGTTCGGCCATTTGTAGCGAAAAGGCAGAGTCTGCAAGAAATACCATTTGATTAGACTTATCCCTTGCTAGGAATTTCTGTTTTACTCGTTTGAAGTCTTTAAATTCCTCGCTGTTTGGGTTATCGGTATCCACCCAACAAGCTTTATGAATGGGGAAGTTTTCGTAGGTGCATTTCGCTCCGTATTCATGTTCTAAACGATATTGGATAACTTCGTATTGAAGAGCTCCTACCGTACCAATAATTTTTCTTCCGTTAATATCAAGAGTAAATAATTGAGCTACTCCCTCATCCATTAATTGGTCAATCCCTTTGAATAGCTGTTTTGCCTTCATTGGGTCTGCGTTATTAATGTACCTGAAATGTTCTGGTGAGAAGCTTGGTATGCCACGATAATTCAAATTTTCACTAGAAGTAAGGGTGTCACCAATTTTGAAATTCCCTGTATCATGTAAACCCACGATGTCTCCAGGGTATGAAATATCTATGATCTCCTTGCGCTCAGCAAAGAAAGTATTTGGACTTGAGAATTTTAGTTTTTTCTGATGTCTAACGTGTAAGTAAGGTTTGTTACGTTCGAAGGTTCCCGAAACAATTTTGATAAACGCTAATCGATCTCTATGCTTTGGGTCCATGTTGGCATGTATCTTAAATACAAACCCGCTGAATTCTTCTTCTTCAGGTTGAACTACTCGTTCCTCGGCTGCTTTTGGGCGAGGAGTTGGAGCAATGTCTATGAAGCAGTCAAGGAGTTCTCTTACCCCGAAGTTATTTAGTGCTGAACCAAAGAAAACTGGTTGTTGCGTTCCGGCTAAATATTCATTGCGATTAAAGCTTGGATAAACTCCCTCAACGAGTTCCAGATTCTCACGTAAGCTATCCGCAGCACTCGAACCTACTAGATTGTCGAGTTGCTCACTTTGAACATTGTCGATTGCTGTGGTTTTAGATACATGAGTTTTATTGCTTCCGTCAAATAAATTGACATTTTTCTCATAGAGATTGTAGATTCCTTTAAAATCGTACCCCATACCGATTGGAAAACTAAGGGGCGTAACTGCTAGTCCTAACTTTTGTTCAACTTCGTCTAAAAGATCGAATGCATCCTTACCCTCGCGATCGAGCTTGTTGATAAATACAATCATAGGGATATTTCTCATTCTACAAACTGAAACCAGTTTTTCGGTTTGTTCCTCTACCCCTTTTGCTACATCAATTACAACAATCACACTATCTACCGCCGTAAGTGTTCGGTAAGTGTCTTCTGCGAAGTCCTTATGACCGGGGGTATCAAGAATATTGATTTTCTTATCGCGGTATTCAAAGGCAAGTACCGACGTAGCTACAGAGATACCTCGCTGACGCTCAATTTCCATAAAGTCACTGGTCGCCGATTTCTTAATCTTATTATTTTTTACTGCTCCCGCTTCTTGTATGGCTCCCCCGAATAAAAGAAGCTTTTCAGTAAGGGTAGTTTTTCCAGCATCTGGATGGGAGATGATTCCGAACGTTCTACGTTTATTAATTTCTTTCGCGATAGACATAATAAGCAATAAGACCGCAAAAATAGCCATATTTTCAGTTTGGTCATTTCGCTGCTGTCGAATAAGAATTGAGTAATTTTATAAAATGAAAAAGGAATATGTAATATTAGTGGATACTGCGGATAGTGAACTGGGTACCATGGAAAAAATGGAGGCTCACGAAAAGGCTGTTCTTCATCGTGCTTTCTCAGTTTTTATCTTCAATGATCGTGGAGAACTCATGCTTCAACAACGTGCTGCGCACAAATATCATTCACCACTTCTTTGGACAAATACTTGTTGTAGTCATCAGCGCCAGGGGGAGTCTAATATTGAAGCTGGAAAGCGTAGGTTACGAGAAGAAATGGGATTTGAAGTCGATCTTGAAGAAAAATTTCATTTTGTGTACAAAGCTGAATTTGACAATGGTCTTACCGAACACGAACTCGACCATGTGATGGTGGGTTATTATAACGAAGAGCCTATTATTAACCCTGAAGAGGTAGCATCGTGGAGGTGGATCGATATGGAGGTACTTCAGAAAGATATGAAGGATAATCCCCAAGATTACACCGCCTGGTTCAAGATCATTTTTGATCGATTCGTAGAATTTTTAACAAAACAATCATGAGAGTAAAGGTAAGTAGACAGGCTCATTTTAATGCTGCCCACCGTTTGTATCGTTCAGACTGGTCATTTGAGAAGAATCAAGAGATCTTTGGTTTATGCAATAATCCGAACTATCATGGTCATAATTATGAATTGATTGTTAGTGTTACCGGTGAAATTGATCCTATAACTGGATATGTTATGGACATGAAAGTCCTCAAAGATTTGATTAAGTCTAAGATCGAGAGTGCATTTGATCACAAGAATTTAAATCTTGAAGTACCTGAATTCAAAGAAATGAACCCTACCGCAGAGAATATTGCAGTTGTTATTTATAATAAACTTAGGCCTCACATTGAATTAGACAAGGACATAGAAGTGGTTCTATATGAGACTCCTAGAAACTTTGTGACCTATTCAGGGAAATAGGTTAAATAAACCTTCAATTTTCGTTTAATCTTTTTTAGAAAAAGATGAACTAAATATTTTTTGTTTAACTTTTTTATTTACCTTAATTCCAAATTAGAATAATCAAATGGCAAGTGTTAAAGCTTTAAAGAAAGAGATCAACTACGTATTAGGCGAACTCATCGAAGCAGTTTACGAGTGGGAGTCTGAAACAAAAAATCTCAACTCTGAAGCAGGGAATCAAATCATCGACAACTGTATTGAAGTTTATGATGAGCTTATTGACCTAGTAAATGATAAGGAGAATCCTATGAAAAAGGATCACTTTAAAAAGGTTAATGAGTATTTAGAAAAGAAGGCAAATGAAATTGCCGACCAAATAAACGGTTTAGGAGACTAAACTACTGAGATAGTTGGCTGTTTAGTTGTTGGCCGTAAGTTGATTTTTTGATAGCTTCAGAAAAGTTATTGAAAATCGAATCCTTCCATTTCGGATTAAGTTCTTCTCCTTCACTAGTAACTAAATAAGCTGAAACGTATTTATTTGGGTTAGACAGCGCATAATTAGCTATGAATTGGTAACGTTTTATATTGTTGCTATTACTCTGTTTAACTATTGAATCAACGAAGCGATCATCGTTTATTCGATCGGTCTGCGCTAATTGCATGAGCTCAAAGTCTTTCTTGGTAAAGCGACTTAGAATTTCTTGGAGGTTTTTGAAGGCCTCATGCTCTTCGCCGGCCTTAATTACCGCATCATTTTCGAAGTTTGTTAATGAAGTAGAGATTTGGATCTCTCCAGGCTCAGCAAAAAAAGCAAGGCGATCATTGAACGTTGAGCCATCTGCTTTATCTAAGTAAGCATAGATGAGTTCTGGATGATTTAAATTTAATCCCAAGTTCAGAGTCTCTTTTCCATTACTTTCTACAGAATCTAAGTTAATAAGTCCTGCTTTTGTAATCTTTTGAAGATAAACAGTACCTTTTTTTAAACCATTTATAGAGATGGTTACTTCAGTATTTTCAGAAGTTGAATTGCAACTAGCCAACAGCGCTATTGCAGAAAGTGAAAGTAAAAGACGCTTCATAAATGCTTTTGATTATCCGAGGCAAATATCGATAAATGATCTGATTCTTTAAAGGTTATGCGCAACTTGAAGCAATAAAGCGCAAAAATAAGCGCCTATAGTACCTACAATGTATCCGCAAATTGCTAATAAGATCCCCACTGAGCTAAGGGCTGGGTGAAAACTTGCTGCAATCACAGGTGCTGAGGCTGCTCCTCCCACGTTGGCCTGACTACCCACTGCTAGAAAGAAGTAGGGGGCTTTTATCCATTTTCCGACACTAAAAAGGAGTATAGAGTGAATGGCGATCCAGATAAGACCAATAAGAAGGAGTTCAGGTTGTTCACCAATGGCTCGAAGATCGATTTGCATTCCGATAGTTGCTACTAGTAAATAGATAAATACACT
>Ga0208547_1000070_pt1 | contig 46486 bp, 35 predicted proteins | sample DEB08_DNA_5_FD_185501 | JGI IMG/M metagenome (GOLD analysis project Ga0208547, IMG submission 185501) | Aqueous microbial communities from the Delaware River and Bay under freshwater to marine salinity gradient to study organic matter... | ecosystem: Environmental > Aquatic > Marine > Coastal ...
CCCGATGGATCCCGCAGCCCGAATATGGTTCTCTTTGATAAGGATGCCGTCGTAAAGACCGATGCGGTGGTTCGATGCGCCGCCGCACCGCACCGCGTATTTCTGCGCGAGCCGCAGGCCCGGGATCGTCTTGCGGGTATCCAAAAGGACGGCCTTGGTGCCGGCAATCGCCCTAACCATTGCACGGGTGGCCGTCGCGGTACCGGACAGGAGCTGCGCAAAGTTCAGAGCGCTTCGCTCCCCGGTTAATATGCTTCGAGCCGGGCCCGAAATGACGCACCAGGTATCTCCCGCCCCGATCTCATCGGTGTCCGCTCGGTAAAAATCGACAGAGATCGTAGGATCAAGTATTCGAAAGACGCCCTCGATCCATGGGTTTCCGCACACCACCGCGTTCTCACGACTGACTAAGGTTGCTTTTGCATATTCGCCGTCAGGTACCAGATTTGCAGTCAGATCGCCGGTACCGACATCTTCTTGAAGTGCGGTGCGCACCTGCCGGTCAATTTCATCTGGGTTGGGCGTAGCGTCCATCATTGTGACGGTCGATTCGTTAATCTCGCAGTTCAGAAAAAGCCAGCAACAGCGTCGGACGGGCCAACCCTTGTACGAAGTGTCTCGGTCCTGGCTTGATTAACGCCAGTTTACCCCCATATTCAATAAGGTAAAACAGAAAGCCTCTGGCAGTCCGTGAAACGGCTGCTCGTTTTTTCGAAGGAGTAATCCAAGATGCGAATGGACAAACTGACCACTAAATTCCAGTTGGCACTGGCAGACGCGCAAAGCCTAGCCCTGGGTCGGGATCATCAATTTATAGAGCCGGCACACCTGATGGTCGCACTGCTTGATCAAGAGGGCGGCAGCACGCGATCGCTCTTGACGCGATCGGGCGCCAATACGCAGGCGCTGCGATCGCGCTTGGGAGAAATCATTGATGGGTTCCCAAAGGTAGAAGGCACCGGCGGTGATGTGCAGATCTCTAATGATCTGGCGCGGGCCTTGAACCTGACCGACAAGCTTGCGCAAAAGCGTGGTGATCAGTTTATCTCGAGCGAGCTTTTTATCCTCGCTGTTTTGCAGGACGGCAATAAATTAGCTGAGACCCTGCGGGCAGCCGGCGTCGTGAAAGGAGCCGTCGAGAAGGCGATTGAAGACATGCGCGGCGGTGAGGCCGTCAGTGATCCGAACGCCGAAGAACAGCGCAATGCCCTGGAAAAATATTCCATTGATCTCACCCAAAGGGCGGAGCAGGGTCGCCTCGATCCGGTGATTGGCCGAGATGAGGAGATTAGACGAACGATTCAGGTACTGCAGCGCCGCACAAAAAACAATCCCGTGCTTATCGGCGAACCTGGCGTAGGCAAGACGGCTATCGTTGAGGGATTAGCGCAGCGGATTGTCGATGGTGAAGTGCCGGAAGGTGTTCGCGGCAAGCGGGTGCTGGCGTTGGATATGGGTTCTTTAATCGCCGGCGCGAAATTCCGCGGTGAATTTGAAGAACGGTTAAAAGCAGTTCTGAGCGATCTCAGCAAGCAGGAAGGACAGGTTATTCTCTTTATCGATGAACTGCATACCATGGTTGGCGCAGGAAAAGCCGAGGGCGCGATGGATGCGGGCAATATGCTCAAGCCCGCGCTTGCGCGGGGAGAGTTGCACTGCATTGGCGCCACCACACTTGATGAGTATCGGAAGTACGTCGAGAAAGATGCCGCTCTCGAACGGCGATTTCAGAAAGTCCTGGTGGGCGAGCCTGATGTCGAGGACACCATCGCTATTTTGCGAGGGCTTAAGGAGAAATATGAAGTCCACCATGGTGTCGATATCACCGATCCCGCTATCGTGGCGGCCGCTACGCTTTCGCATCGATACATCAGCGATCGCAAGTTACCGGACAAGGCTATTGATCTGATTGATGAGGCGGCGAGCCGCATTCGCATGGAGATCGACTCAAAGCCGGAGTCTATGGATCGACTGGATAGGCGGTTGATTCAACTCAAGATTGAGCGCGAGGCGGTCAAGAAAGATACCGATGAGGCATCTAAGAAACGCTTGACGGCTCTTGAGAAAGAGATCGGCGATATCGAGCGCGAATATGCGGATCTCGATGATATTTGGAAGGCTGAAAAAGCCGCCGTGCAGGGAAGTCAGCACGTCAAGGAATCGCTGGATCAGGCGCGCAACGAAGTGGAGGCGGCGCGTCGTGCGGGCGATCTTGCGAGAATGTCAGAGCTTCAATACGGGCGAATACCCGAGCTTGAAAAACAGCTGGTGGATGCTCAGGATCATGAATCCTCCGGCGATGCCAAATTGTTGCGCAACAAAGTGACCGATGAGGAAATTGCCGAGGTCATTGCCCGATGGACCGGTATTCCCGTCTCGCGGATGCTCGAAGGGGAGCGGGAAAAGCTGCTGCGAATGGAATCCGAATTGCACAAGCGCGTCATCGGGCAGGACGAGGCGATTCGGGCGATGTCTGATGCCATTCGACGCTCCCGCGCCGGGCTGTCCGATCCTAACCGACCCTATGGTTCTTTTTTGTTCCTCGGACCGACCGGTGTTGGAAAGACGGAGCTCTCAAAAGCGGTCGCGTCTTTTCTTTTTGATACGGAAGAATCCATGGTTCGCATCGACATGTCGGAGTTCATGGAAAAGCACTCCGTAGCGCGATTGATTGGCGCGCCTCCGGGCTATGTGGGTTATGAAGAAGGTGGTTACCTCACGGAAGCCGTGCGTCGCCGACCCTATTCGGTCATTTTGATGGATGAGGTCGAGAAGGCGCATCCGGATGTGTTCAACGTGCTGCTGCAGGTGTTGGATGATGGCCGCTTGACTGATGGACAGGGGCGTACCGTCGATTTTCGCAATACTGTCATTGTAATGACCTCCAACCTGGGGTCTGATCGAATTCAGGAATTGGCAGGCGAAGCGCACTATGATGAGATGAAGCGTGTGGTCATGACGGTGGTCAGCCAGCATTTCAGACCGGAATTCATCAACCGGGTCGATGATATGGTGGTCTTCCATCCTCTGGCCCGGGAGCAACTGCACGATATCGCCCGTATCCAAGTGGCCACTCTGGAAAGCCGCCTGGCCGCGCGTGATTTGGCGTTGAGCGTGACCCCTGCGGCGATTGATCGACTATCAGAGGCAGGCTTCGATCCGGTCTACGGGGCGCGACCTTTGAAACGGGCCATCCAGATTCATTTGGAAAATCCGTTAGCTCAGGAGATTCTCTCTGGCCGTTTCGGACCCGGGGATACGATTGTTGCGGATGTGCGTGAAGGTGAGATCTGTTTCACCTCAAGACCCAGTGAGGTGGTGGCCCCGGCGCAAGTCGCCTGATGAGGGGCTGCGGCAAGCGCTCGGCCGTAGCGCTCGGGCGGCTTGATGGGTCGTGGCTTATGCCTCCTATAGGCGCTAGACTTTCGGCTGGAGAACCGGGATGACGCCATGAAAGCCATGATCCTCGCCGCGGGGAAGGGGACGCGGGTAAGACCGCTCACCCATGCGATGCCAAAACCGATGATTCCGGTGCTGGGCAAGCCCGTCATGGAGTATTTGGTAGAGCACCTGGCCCGACATGGCTTTGACCAAATCATGGTCAATGTGAGCCATTTGGCGCCCGCTATCGAAGGCTATTTTGGCGACGGCCGTCGCTGGGGTGTTCAAATCGGCTATTCCTTTGAGGGTCATCTGGAGGGCGGCGAGACGATTGCCTCCCCGGTGGGCTCCGCCGGTGGTATCAAACGAATTCAGGAGTTTGGCGGGTTTTTCGACGACACCTTTCTGGTGGTTTGCGGTGATGCCGTGATCGATCTTGATCTGTCGGCGGTGTTGCGAAAGCATTGGCAGTCAGGTGCAGCAGCGAGCATTGTCGTGCGCGAGGTGCCTCGAGACCGGGTGCCCAACTATGGTGTGGTGGTTTGTGACTCAAGCGGGCGGATTCAGTCCTTTCAGGAGAAGCCATCCGTCGACGAGGCCCGTTCACAACTGGCCAATACCGGCATCTATATTTTCGAGCCCAGCATTATTGATCTGATCCCCAAAGATCAAGACTTTGATATCGGTTCCGAGTTGTTCCCGCTTATTCTTAAGAAAGGCCTGGCTTTCAACGCCATTGAGTCGCCGTTTAATTGGATCGATATCGGCCAGCTCAGCGATTATTGGGAGGCTAACCAACAGATGATGCGTGGGCGCCTCAGGGGCGTAGAGATGCCCGGCATCGAGGTGCGGCCCAAAATATGGACCGGACTTAATGTCAAGATTGACTGGGACGAAGTTCGGGTTGAAGGGCCGGTCTATATCGGTTCGGCATCCTGCATCGAGCCTGGCGTTCAGATCTACGGCCCCACTTGGGTAGGCACTGGCTGCTATCTCGAAAGCGGCGCCAGAATTTCCCGCAGTATCGTGTTCGATTACAGCCGCGTGGGGCCGACAGGATCGGTGTCGGATGCGCTGGTTTTTGGACGCAACTGCGTCGATCAAAACGGCGAATCGATCCCTGATTTGGCTGGCGCCCTCGACTGGGTCGCCGATTCTCGAGAGTTAATGCCGCCGGCGAAGTGAGCAAGAGGCACCGGCCGCTCATAAGACCGGTGCCATCTCTATCTGATTTGCCTTAAAGACCGCTTAAAGCGGCTTTGGTGAGCAGTTGATTGACGCGTTGCACGTAAGCCGCAGGCTCAGGCAGTGGCGCACCCTCGCTTAGAGCCGCTTGGTCAAACAAGACTCGCGTCCACTCTTCGAGTTGGGCGTGGGACGGCTCCAGCTGGCGAATCAGCGGATGGTCGGGATTGATCTCCAATATCGGCTTGGCTTCTGGAGCTGATTGCCCCATCGCCTGAAGGATGCGCTCCAGATTGCCCCCCAAATCGTTTTCATCGGCAACCAAACAGGCAGGTGAATCCGTCAGCCGGTGGCTCACGCGGACGCTTTTGACTTTCTCACCCAATAGCGTCTGCATTTTTTCTGTTAAGCCCGTGAGCCCTTTGGCTTTATCTTCGTTGGCTTTTTTGTCTTCGTCGCTGGCAAATTCATCGAGATCCAACGCGCCTTTCGAGACCGACTTCAGGGGTTTGTCCTTGTATTGATTCAAGGAAGAGACCAACCACTCGTCGACCGGGTCGCTCAGCAGCAGGACTTCAACGTTATTTTTACGGAAAATCTCCAGGTGCGGTGACGTGCTTGCGGCACTGTGTGAGTCGGCGGTGATGTAATAGATTGCCTTTTGCTTCATCGGCATGCGCTTGAAGTAGCCGGCGAGCGATTCTTTTTGCTCGGCACCCTCAGATCGGGTGGAGTTAAACCGCAAGAGATCCGAGATCAGCGTCCGGTTATCATGGTCTTCGACTACACCCTCTTTGAGCACCTTGCCAAACTCTTTCCAGAAATCAGCATATTGCTCAGGCTCTTTTTCAGCCATCCTGGTAAGTTCGGACAGGATCTTTTTGATAGAAGCAGAGCGAATGCGGTCGATATCCTTGTTGTTCTGCAGAAACTCACGCGAGACATTCAGGGGAAGATCGGCGGCATCGACAACGCCGCGCACGAACCGCAGATAAGAGGGCATCAGATACTTGGAGTCGTCCATGATGAAGATTCGACGAACGTATAAATTGATGCCATGGCGCTGGTCTCGATCCCAAAGATCAAAAGGCGCTTTTTTCGGGATGAAGAAAAGAGAGGTGTATTCAAGTGTGCCCTCGACGCGGTTATGCAGCGTGGCGATGGGCGCGTCGTTATCGTAGGTCAGGGTTTGATAGAACCGCGTGTACTCCTCTTCGGTGATGTCGCTCTTTGCGCGGGACCAAAGCGCAGATCCGCTGTTGACCGCCTCCCACTCGTCCTTTTTCTCTTCGTCTGTCGACTTCATCTGAATCGGCAGCGAGATGTGATCGGAGTAGCGGCTGATAATGCCTCGCAGACGGTAGTCCTCGAGAAATTCTCGGTCGTCGTCACGAAGGTGCAGGGTGATCATCGTGCCCCGATCGGAAACCTCCGCCGTTTCGATGGTGTATTCACCCTCGCCATCGGATATCCACCGTACGCCTTCGATTGCCGCTGTGCCGGCCCGGCGTGTGGTTAATTCAACGCGATGCGCAACCAGGAACGCAGAATAAAAACCCACGCCAAATTGGCCGATGAGGTTGGCGTCGTTTTTGGCGTCACCGCTTATCGATTGAAGGAACTTTTTGGTGCCCGACCGAGCGATCGTCCCGATGTTATCGATGACCTCATCCTGACTCATCCCGATGCCGTTGTCTCGGATGGTCACCGTTTTTGCCGTCTTATCGACGCTCACCTGAATGCACAGATTTTCTCCGTCATCCATCAGTCCTGAATCGGTCAGGGCCGCAAAACGGAGTCGATCACAAGCGTCGGATCCATTGGATATCAATTCCCGAAGAAAGACTTCTTTATTCGAATAAAGGGAGTGGATCATCAACTGCAGCAGTTGCTTGACCTCGGTCTGAAAGCTGTGGGTTGTTGTGTTGGAGGGGTCTGACATGGATCGAAACTCCGCTATGAAAGGGCTAACCGGTTGGTCGGGGATCAGAAAAAGAATGTGGGGCCGGCGAGGCGCATTTCAAGCAGACCACTTGCCGGTCGCGTCAGTTTCGAGGCGGAGCGGGGCCGCCATTTAGACGTTCGGCGGGCAACCGGAAACACTCAATGGGTCTCATATCCGGTAAAATCCTGCCTCTTGAGCCGGTATCGCTGGTTTTCGGGGCATAGCGCAGTCTGGTAGCGCACCTGCTTTGGGAGCAGGGGGTCGGGGGTTCGAATCCCTCTGCCCCGACCATTTTGATTCGCCCACCATTCACCCATTTGATAGGCGCCCGTAGCTCAACCGGATAGAGCAACGGCCTTCTAAGCCGTAGGTTACAGGTTCGAGTCCTGTCGGGCGCGCCACCTCTTTCTGTCGTCATGAGTAGGCGGCTACAACGCATCGAGTGGCGAGCCCCTGCGGTTTGGGCGATAATCGCGAGCCGTCAAAAGGTTTTGTGGTGGCCGTAGCTCAGTTGGTAGAGCCCCGGATTGTGATTCCGGCCGTCGTGGGTTCGAGTCCCATCGGCCACCCCAGTTTTCTTCCCGATCGTTTTTCGGGCCGTTAGCTCAGTTGGTAGAGCAGCTGACTCTTAATCAGCGGGTCGTAGGTTCGATCCCTACACGGCCCACCATTCGCCGCTTACCAGGTCTGGTCTTGATCTTCGGATAATGGCCCACGCTTGGGTTGTCGATGGTCCAAATGAGATAATCCCGAGAAGTTGTTCCGATCGGATCCCTTATTTATCAGCGCCCGAGTAAAAACCGGGAAAAGAGATTGTCATGATTGATTTGATGTCCATTGCCCGCACCGAGTCGGATGGCGGCGATTTGTTCTCTATTTTTGATGCCCTGTATGAAGAGGGCGACATAAGACCCGAGGGCTATCCGAACGCCGTCGTCTGGAAGGGCGGGCATCACGACGGCCGCATCCAGCCCGTCGCGCATTCATTGACCGATGCCTATGCCTTGCTCGGTACGGTGGCGGCTATTGATGTTCTGGGGCTTCCGTTTTACGCGGTGCCGATGTGGTCGCAGTATCGTCATGATACCCAGCTTGAAGCGCTGAGCTGGTTTGGGAATATGCCCTGCATTTCGATTAAGTGGTCGACCGCGGGCGATGCCTATGTCCGCGATGCCAGCGGAAAGAAGGTAGTGGTAATGGGCAAGTCCGGCAATGCGCCTCTGCGCACGCAGGCGGGGGTTTATTGCAACGTCCGACCTTATGGACCCATTACCGTGGTTCGCTGTATGCCTTGCCTGCCGTACTCGCAGGATAAGCCCAAGTTCAGTGTGGATCGCACCACCGGGATCGTTCACTCAGAAATGAACACGCCGGCCATTCAAATGGCATACGCCAACCGCCTGTTTCTGAGGCTGGTGCACGAGACGAAGAAACTCGGCCGGGTGGCTATGAAACCCACTCAGGCGATGGAAGACGGTATTAATGCGGGCCTGCACAGCTGGATGATCCAGGGCACAAAGTTTGAAGTCGGGCGCAAGTATGCGGTCGATCCCTATGTCGAGCACAAGGATGCCGTTGATGCGATCGTGGCCCTGCTCCCGCCGGATTTCAAAGCAGGGATGGAAAACTGGGGCGGTCGGATCGAGCAGCATATCGCGGACACCAACTATGGCTTGTTGCTGTGGGATCTAATTGAGCAGCGCGACTGCATTATTCTGGCCACCGATCTTGATGGCGATCGACTGACCGATCTCTTGGCCGATGTATCGGATCCGCTGCGGGCCTTTGGCCGCCGCCTGGCGGGACATCTTGGTCAGGAGATCGATTCGGCAAAAGTATGGAGCGAGATGGGGTACACCACCGGTAACGGACGGGATATGACGTCCGTCATGCATCGCATGAAAGGCCCGGCTATTCACGAGCAAACACTGGGATCGGCAGACGCCATGTTGCTGCGTCTGCTGGATGGTGACGAGTCTATGGGCGGCACCAAGCAGCCCTATGATCCGCGCATTCACTTTGTACTGATTCGCGATGCGTATCTGGATGCTAACCCTGGCAATGTCGAACTCGCCCGCTGGCTGGATGACGCCCTCGCTCGGTTCGACGACATTTACTCGAGTGAGCGTCCGGGCTTTCTTCAGGGCTACGCGGCTTTAAAAGAAAAAATCAAACCCTGGGGGCGTTAATCGCCTCTGGTGTTCGATCCCTAGGGCGTTAGGATCGACGCTGTCGAGAACTCCTCGTTTGACGGTAAAATAACGCCGGCGGTGGTCTTATAAGGGCATTCAAGTCGCCGTGGCTCTTCAGGGCGTGGTGAGTGCAGGGCGGTATCGCCTTCGTCAAGTTGGGGCCCATCAGGATGCACCGGCTGATCAGAGGAGCAGATCGAAGTTACCAATCGCGAAAGTGGCGGAACTGGTAGACGCGCTGGTTTTAGGTGCCAGTGGGGCAACCCGTGGGAGTTCGAGTCTCCCCTTTCGCACCATCAGTGGCGCCGGTAGGGCGTAGTTCCGGTTACCGAAGCAGAAATCAGAAGGACAGTCGATCAACGACAGGGATGAATGAAGTGATGGATGTAGCTATTGAGAATACCGGCGCCATCGGGCGTCGCATGACCGTCAAAGTTCCCGCCGAGCAACTCGATGGGGCTATCACGGCAAAACTAACGCGGCTCGCCAGAACCGCGAAAATCGCGGGCTTTCGCCCCGGCAAGGTGCCGATGAAGGTGATTGAATCACGCTTTGCGGACCAGGCGCTGGCAGAGGCTGCAGACGAGCTGATCAGTTCCAGCTATTTTTCGGCGTTGGCCGACAAATCGCTTGATGCAGCCGGCCCTCCATCGATCGAGCCGAAGACGCTGGCGCGTGGAGAAGATCTTGAGTTTGTCGCCGATTTTGAGATCTTTCCAGACGTGACCAAGACGGATCTCAAAGGCGTCTCTGTTGAGCGCGAGCAATGCGACATAAAGGACGAGGATATCGACCGAACGATCGACACCCTGCGTCAGCAGCGTACGGCGTACAGCGCTGCAGAAAAAGTGTCAGAGACCAATGACCGCGTCACGATTGACTTTGAGGGTCGGGTCGATGGCGAGGTGTTCCAGGGTGGCGAGGCAAAAGATTACGCGGTAGTCCTTGGCAAAGGCGCACTCTTGCCCGAATTTGAAAATGCTCTGGTCGGTGTTAAGGCAAATGACGAATTGACCATCCCGCTGACCTTTCCAGAGGATTATCCCGGGGTAGAAGTCGCCGGAAAAGCGGCGGAGTTTTCCATTAAGGTAAAAGAAGTAGCGGCTCCTGAGGTCCCGGAGATTGATGAAGCATTTATTAAGACGTTTGGAATTGAAGATGGCTCTGTAGAGGCTTTTCGTGCCGAAATCCGGACCAGTCTCGAGCGAGAACGTGATCAGCGGGCTCGTCTCAAGGTGAGAGAATCCGTGTTGGATGCGCTCATGAAGGACAACGAGTTTGAGGTACCCACCGCACTGGTTGATGAAGAAATCAATCGGTCGATTCAGGCCGTGCGCCAGCAGCTTCAGCAGCGTGGACTGCCTCACGATGGACCGATTGATCGCGCCAATTATCTTGACGAGGCCTATCGAAGGGTCCGGTTGGGGCTCGCGATGCACGGCGTCGTCAAGCGCTTGGAAATCAAGCCGGACGCCGATCGAGTGCGCGAGCGGGTTACTGAGATGGGCTCGAGTTACAGCGACCCGGAACAGTTTGTGAAGTGGTACTTCGAAGACAAGAGTCGCCTGGCACAGATCGAAGCGGTGGTGGTCGAGGAGCAAGCGGTCGACGCGTTGCTCGCGGAGGCCACCGTCACGGATAAGACGATCAGCTTTGAGGAGTTTATGCGTCCGGACGCCCCTGCTAAAGTAGAGGCGTAGTGGCGCGGTCGTGCAAGCCCATCTAGAAACGAGTTAATAAACATATGGCAAAAGTGATTGGTAGTGCTGATCTTCCGGAGGTACGGAACCTGGGTATGGTGCCTATGGTGATCGAGACCACGGGCAGGGGCGAGCGTGCCTACGACATCTATTCGCGGCTACTCAAGGAGCGCGTAGTCTTTATGGTAGGCCCGGTTGAAGACCACATGGCCAATCTGATTGTTGCGCAACTGCTGTTTCTGGAATCCGAGAATCCGGATAAGGATATCCATCTCTATATCAATTCGCCAGGTGGCTCGGTGAACGCGGGCATGGCGATCTATGACACCATGCAATTCGTACGACCGAGCATCAGTACGGTGTGTATTGGCCAAGCAGCGAGCATGGGGGCCGTGATCCTCGCCGGCGGAGCGGCCGGCAAGCGCTTTACGCTACCGCACTCTCGAATCATGATTCACCAGCCGTGGGGCGGTTTTCAGGGGCAGGCAACAGATATCGACATCCACGCGCGTGAGATCCTACGCTTGCGCGAACGGCTTAATCAGGTTCTTGCGCATCACACGGGGAAGGACGTCGCAACGGTGACCAACGATACGGAACGCGATAACTTCATGGATGAAGATGAGGCCGTTGCGTATGGCCTTGTAGATCGGGTTTTAAAAAGCAGGGCAGACGAGTAAACCAACTTGAGGTGACTCGCGGCGCTTGCATTTTTTTTCCAAAGGTTGCATCGTAAAGGCTGTGCATATAAGCAGACCCTCATAAAGAAGGGATCTGGAACTGAAGAAGGATAAGAGAGGCCCGAATGGCAGACGACGAAAACGAGAAGAAAAGCGACAAGTTGCTTTACTGCTCCTTTTGCGGAAAGAGCCAGCATGAAGTCAGAAAACTGATCGCTGGACCGTCCGTGTTCGTTTGCGACGAGTGTGTCGAGCTGTGTAATGAAATCATCCGCGAGGAAGCAGAAGATGCGGATGACAGCGAAACCTCAAGTGCGCGCTATCCCACGCCACGGGAAATATGCGAACGGTTGGACGATTATGTGATCGGCCAGTCAGACGCCAAAAAAGTCCTTTCGGTGGCCGTGTATAACCACTACAAACGAATCGAGCATGAAGGAAACAGTGGCTCGGGCGATGTAGATATCTCCAAAAGCAATATTTTGATGATCGGGCCGACCGGTTCGGGTAAGACGCTTTTGGCCGAGACCCTGGCCCAGGAGTTGAATGTTCCTTTTACGATCGCGGACGCCACAACCCTGACCGAAGCCGGGTATGTGGGAGAAGACGTCGAAAACATCATCCAGAAATTGCTCCAGAAATGCGATTACGATGTTGAGAAGGCCCAGGTAGGTATCGTTTACATTGACGAGATCGACAAGATATCGCGCAAGGCCGATAACCCGTCAATCACTCGCGATGTCTCGGGAGAGGGAGTGCAGCAGGCGCTCCTGAAGTTGATTGAGGGAACCGTAGCATCCGTGCCGCCACAAGGTGGCAGAAAACACCCTCAGCAGGAATTCTTGCAGGTCGATACCCGCAATGTGCTGTTCATTTGTGGCGGGGCGTTTGCCGGATTGGAGCGCGTCATTCAGGAGCGCTCGGAGAAATCAGGCATCGGGTTTGGGGCGGATATCAAGAGTAAGACTGACGATAAGTACGTCAGCGATTTCCTCAATAACCTTGAGCCCGAGGATTTGGTCAAATACGGACTGATCCCGGAATTCGTCGGTCGTATGCCGGTGGTCGCAACGCTCGAAGAGCTGGACGAACAGGCGCTGGTTACGATCCTTACAGAGCCCAAAAACGCTCTCGTGAAGCAGTATCAAAAATTGTTTGAACTCGAAGGCGTTGAGCTCGAGATCCGAGATGACGCGCTTCGCGCCATTGCCCGTCGGGCCCTTGCCCGAAAAACGGGCGCGCGCGGATTGCGGTCCATTCTGGAAAAAGCGCTGCTCGAGACGATGTTCGAATTGCCCTCCATGGAAAACGTCACTCGTGTCACGGTAGATGCCAACGTGATTGAAGAAGGCTCTCAGCCCCTCTTCATGTACGAAGACGCCCCCAGAAACGTATCTAGCCGGTCGTCCTGATACCCTCTTTGGGATAGGGTATTACGAGGAATTCTCAAGAATTCCTTGAAATCACCGCGAACCGACCCCAAACTAAGATCGAGCGGGTACAGCGCGTTGAGAACGCGCGACGGCCCGATGGTTCTACTTTGATATGACGGTAATCTAATGAGCGACGAGACCCCCATCGACCCGATCAGCCCGAGAACGCGATACCACATGCTGCCCTTGCGTGATGTCGTGGTCTTTCCGCACATGGTCTTGCCGCTCTTTGTGGGACGCGAGAAGTCGATACATGCGCTAGAGGAGGCCGTTCAGGCCGGAAAGCAGATATTCCTGGCCGCTCAACATGATGCGGCTGATGATGATCCCGGTCCGGAAGCCATCTTCAGCGTCGGCACGGTCGCTAACATTCTCCAGTTGCTCAAGCTGCCCGACGGCACGGTAAAAGTGCTCGTGGAGGGTATTTCGCGAGCGGTGATTACGGATTACGTCGAAACCGAGGACAGTTTTGTTGTGGATGCCACGGCGGTTGCGGAGGGCACCTTCGATGAGCGGGAGGGGGAGGTTCTTACGCGCACCGTCACATCCGAGTTTGAACAGTACGTCAAACTGAATTCCAAAATTCCCCCTGAGGTGCTGACATCACTTTCTGGGATCGATGATCCGGGGCGCCTGGCGGATACCATTGCCGCGCATTTGACGTTGCGCAACGAGGACAAGCAGAAGATCCTTGAGCTCGGGGACGTGGCCGAGCGTCTTGAGCATATCCTCGGCATCATGGAATCCGAGATTGATCTGCTGCAGGTCGAGAAGAGATTGCGCGGTCGCGTGAAGAAGCAGATGGAGAAAAGTCAGCGCGAGTATTACCTGAATGAGCAGATGAAGGCCATCCAGAAAGAGTTGGGCGAGATGGACGATGCGCCTAATGAGATGGAGGAACTGCAGCAAAAGGTGGAAAAGGCTGGCATGCCTACCGAGGCGCGCGAAAAGGCGGAGGCGGAGCTTAAAAAACTTAAGATGATGTCACCGATGTCTGCCGAGGCCACCGTCGTTCGCAACTACATCGAATGGCTGACTCAGGTGCCGTGGAAAAAACGCAGCCGCGTCTCGAAAGAGCTGGTCAAGGCGGAGGAGATCCTCGAAGCCGATCACTACGGACTGGAAAAAGTCAAAGAGCGGATCCTTGAATACCTCGCCGTTCAGCAGCGGATTAATAAAGTGAAAGGACCGATTCTTTGTCTCGTCGGCCCTCCTGGTGTGGGAAAGACCTCGTTGGGAGAGTCGATCGCGCGGGCGACCAATCGGAAGTTCATGCGCATGTCCCTGGGAGGCGTTCGCGACGAGGCGGAGATCCGAGGCCATCGTCGGACCTATATTGGATCGATGCCCGGAAAGATTATCCAAAACATGGCTAAGTCGGGCACCCGAAATCCCTTGTTCATGCTGGATGAAGTAGACAAGATGTCTATGGACTTTAGAGGGGATCCGTCGTCGGCATTATTGGAGGTGTTAGATCCCGAGCAGAACCATAAGTTCGGTGATCACTACCTTGAGGTCGACTACGACCTGTCCGAGGTGATGTTCGTCGCCACTGCCAACACCCTGAATATCCCGGGACCCCTTTTAGATCGAATGGAGGTCATTCGTATTTCGGGGTACACCGAGGACGAGAAAATCAACATTGCGACAAATTACCTAGTTAGCAAGCAGCGCCGGAACAACGGGCTGAAGGATGATGAGGTCAGCATCAATCAGCAGGCGCTGACCGACATCGTGCGTTACTACACGCGAGAGGCCGGGGTGAGGGGGCTGGATCGCGAAATTGCGAAGATTTGTCGCAAGGTCGCTAAAGAACTCCTGCTCGATCCTAAAAAGAAGAGAGTACAGGTAACGGCGCGAAATCTCTCGAAGTATCTCGGTGTGCGCCGGCATCGGTACGGCCGCGCTGAAGAGAGCAACCGGGTGGGACAAGTGACGGGTCTCGCATGGACCGAAGTCGGTGGCGAACTGCTCACGATCGAGTCGGCGGTGATGCCAGGCAAAGGGAAACACAGCTACACCGGCAAGCTTGGGGATGTGATGCAGGAATCGATTCAGGCCGCGATGTCTGTGATCCGGACCCGGGCGTCCCAATACGGTATCGATCCTGAGTTCTTTGGCAAGAAGGATATACATATTCACGTACCCGAAGGCGCTACTCCCAAAGACGGACCGAGTGCGGGTGTTGGTATGTGCACGGCGGTGATCTCGGCCATTACCGGCATTGCGGTTCGTTCCGATGTGGCCATGACGGGAGAGATCACGCTTCGGGGAGAAGTGTTGCCAATTGGCGGGCTGAAGGAGAAGTTGCTCGCTGCGCATCGCGGAGGTATCACCACCGTCTTGATCCCCAAGGAAAACGAAAAGGATCTGGTAGAGATTCCCAAAAATATAAAGGGTGGCCTCGAGATCATCTCGGTAAGATGGATTGATGAAGTCATCTCGGTGGCGCTTGAAAAAATGCCGGAAATAGCGACGGTTGAAGCCGATGACGTGGCCGCCGCAGGCGCCGCCGACGAGGATGAGTCCGCAAAGGGCGCAGCGAGAACGCATTAGCCGCACGGGTTTTTTGGGTAGGAAGAAAGATGAACAAAGCAGACCTCATTGACGCGGTTGCATCGCAAACGGGCCTCGACAAGCATCAGGCCAGCGCCGCCGTCGAATCGGTTTTTAGCACGATCTCTCAGGCGCTCTCTCAGGGCGGCTCGGTATCGCTCACAGGCTTCGGCATTTTTTCTGTGAGCGAGCGAGCGGGGCGAGTGGGTCGCAATCCTCGGACTGGAGAGAGCATCGATATTGCGGCGTCCCGTGTGCCCAAGTTCAAGGCTGGTAAAGGCCTGAAGGATGCCGTAAACTAGCGCGCCCGCGGGGTGCTTAGCTCAGTTGGGAGAGCGTCGCCCTTACAAGGCGAAGGTCGCAGGTTCGAACCCCGCAGCACCCACCAAGGTTTTGACGCCATGCCTCGTGTGTCATCGGGGAACGTATTTGGAGCGGTAGTTCAGTTGGTTAGAATACCGGCCTGTCACGCCGGGGGTCGCGGGTTCGAGTCCCGTCCGCTCCGCCACTTCGTTTCAAAAGATTCGGGCCCCGGTTTGGGCCCTGCTACAATCGTCTACGATTCCGCGAAACCGGCCTTCCGCCGCTAACTCAATTTTTAAACCATGCTGACAGCTATCAAAGAGCGAGCCTCGGGCTGGATTGCCTGGGCGCTTGTCATTCTGATTTCCATTCCCTTCGCCCTGTGGGGCATAAACTCGTATTTTGAGGGAGCGTCCAAGGTATCGGTCGCCAGCGTGAATGGGATAGACCTAGAAGAGGCCATGTATCAGCAGGCACTGTCGGAGCAGCGTCGGGCTATGGTGCAGTTGATGGGTCGTAATGTGGATGCGGACTACTTTGCCAGCACGCCATTCAAGTTGCAGGTTCTGGAGACACTAATTGATTCCAATCTTCAAGCGGAATACCTTAGGGAGCGCGGTTATCGACTGACGGATGCCCAGTTATCCGAGAGGATCGCATCTTTTTCGGCGTTTCAGATAGACGGCCAATTTGATCCGGTACGCTATGAACAGATGGTTAGAAATGCGGGACTCACGCTGGAGGCGTTTGAGGGTCAGCAGCGGCAGCAGGGTGCTGTGGATCAACTTCGCGCGGGTCTGAGCAGTAGTTCGCTGGTGGTGCCATCGATGACCGAGCGCGCCGTGGCCTTACTCTTTCAGACGCGACGGGCCGCTTATGCAACGCTTGAAATGGATGTCTTTGATGCCCTGGCAACGGTCTCAGATGAGGCCGTTCGGAAAGAGTTTGATGAGCACTCCGATCGGTACATACAGCCTGAGCAGATTCAGGTGGACTTTATCCGTTTGGCGGTCGACGATTTAGCGGCGCAGGCTGAGGTGTCTGAGGCTGAACTTCTCGCCTTCTACGAGTCAAATACGGAGCGGTTCACCGCGCCGGGAAGTCGCTCGGCCAGACATATTCTGCTCACCGTGCCTGAAGACGCGAGCGATGACAGCATCGCTCAGGTAAAGGCCGAGGCGGACCAGCTTATCCAGCGTATTCGCTCAGGCGAAGATTTTGCGGACATTGCCCGCATTGCCTCGCAAGATCCGGGTTCGGCCGCTCGAGGAGGTGATCTCGGGATTATCCGACCGGGCACTATGGCGCCGGCCTTCGAGGAGGCCGTGTTTGCCTTAACGGAATCCGAAATCAGTGTGCCGGTCCGCACTCGCTATGGATGGCATGTGATTCAGCTTACCGACCTTCGCGAAAGCACAACCAAGCCTTTTGACGAGGTCAGCGGTGAGATTAAGACGATGCTTCAGCGTGAATGGGCCCAAGCTAAGTTTGTAACCATGGCTGAGGATTTCCAGAACCTGATTTTTGAACAGCCCGGATCGCTTCTGCCCGCAGCGGACTTTCTGGGATTGACGGTGTCGCGCAGCGACTGGTTCTCGCGCGATCAGGGTGACGGCGTGGCGGCCGAGGCCATGGTGCGGGAGGCGGCCTTCAGTGACGAGGTGCGCGTGGATGGCCTCAACAGTGAGATGCTGGAGATAGGCAATGACACGCTGATCGCTATCCATTTTGCGGACGCTCAAGATGAGCGAAAGAAGACCTTTGAGGAGGTTCGTGCGGAGATTGCTGAGAATCTGAAAGCGCAATCTGCCGCACAGTTACAGGAACGTACGGCCCAGACGATGGTCGATCAAATGCGTAACGGAGCGAGTTGGGAGGACGTAATTGCTACCCAGAACATCATGTCGATGGATCTGCCGGAGGATCTAGAGAGTATTACGGATCCGAAGGAGCGAGCAGTCGCCGGCGTAATTTACTCGGCCGCTGCGCCGACAAACAACGCATCCGCCTTTGGCGCCTCAAGACTGGGATCGACTTATGTCATTTATCGACTTGATGCCGTGGTGCCTGGCGATCCAGCGGCGATAACCGAAGCCGAAGCGGACCAGGTTAAGACGCTTATCGAGGTTCGCGTGGGTGAAGAGCTGTATTCGGGCGTCAGCAGAGCGCTTCGCGCATCAGCCGATGTTCAGATTTTCGAGGAAAATCTCTAGCTTTCTCGAGACCGCCAGCGGCTAGCCGGCCGCATCGTTAGCCACGTTCGGGCTGATTCCGACGGTATTGAACCCGCCGTCTACGTAGGTAATCTCTCCCGTGATGCCGGACGCGAGGTCAGAACAGAGAAAGGCCGCGGTGTTGCCGACTTCCTCAATCGTGACGCCCCGGCCGAGTGGAGCGGTGACCTCATAAAAATGAAGCATTTGCTTCAGCCCTTTGATACCGGATGCCGCGAGCGTCTTGATCGGCCCTGCCGAAACCCCATTAACACGAATACCCTCAGGACCGAGCGATTGCGCGAGATAGCGCACGTTCGCTTCCAGACTGGCTTTGGCCAGTCCCATTACGTTGTACCCGGGCATAGACCGTTCGGCCCCAATGTAGCTTAAGGTTAGCATTGCGCCTCCAGGGATCATCATCGGCCGCACCGCTCGAGCGAGAGCAGCAAAACTGTAAGAGCTTATTTCGTGCGCGGTCCGAAATCCTTCACGAGTGACGGCATCTAGATACATTCCCTCGAGCTCTTCTCGAGGCGCGTAGGCAATGGAATGAACCAGAATATCGAGACGGTCCCAGTGCTGAGCGAGTGACTCCTGCATGGCCTGAATATCGGCATCTTGAGATACATCGCAGCGAATGGTCTTGCTGGATCCCAGTTCGGCAGCAAATTTTTCGGCGCGCCCGCCCAGCTTGTCATTCTCATAGGTCAAAACCAGTTCGGCCCCTTCTCGAGCCATGGCCTGAGCGATTCCCCATGCAATGGATCGGTTTGAAGCAACACCGGTGATAAGCGCGCGTTTGCCTTTAAGGAATCCCATAAGTTCTCGAGCCTGTGGTTACAATGAAAGGAACTATGGTTTTATCCTAACCCCGCAAAAGAGTCAAAACGTGTCGCTTTCTTTCGTCCCTCAGGGGCTAACGGTTACGGCGAACAGCGCCGCCGCGTTAGCACAGGCGAGGCAGATTTCTGATGATCTCGGGACGGTTCTCGTGGCAGGCTCGGAGGCACTGACCGGTCTGGTTCTAGAAGTATCTGAATCCGGCCTCGCCTTGCGTGACTACAGCCAGCCGAAGAGCCATCCGCTGCGACTGGACGTGACCCGCAGTCGTTACCCGGGCGCCACCCGAGATCTTCTGGCGCGGGCCCTTGGCAAGAAATGCCGATCGGTGATCGACGCCACCGCCGGCTTTGGCGCCGATAGTTTTGATTTTGTGCGCCGCGGTTATCGCGTGACTGCAATTGAGCGTGTCCGGTTGATCTCGCTGATGCTGATCGATGCGGCTTCTCGATGCCCCGATCAGGAGTGGCTGGATAGATTCCAAGTAATTGAAGGGGAGTCGATAGATTGGATTCCTCGGTTGCATCGGGCAGACGTCATTTTTCTCGACCCAATGTTTCCGGATATAGAAAAGAAGACGGCGCAGCCTCGCAAGGCGCAGCAGTTGCTCCGCCAGATTGCCGGGTCCGATAGCGGGTCGGTGGATTTACTTAATACCGCCCGACGCTTCGCAGGCCAGCGCGTCGTTGTAAAACGTCCCCGGTCGGCACGGCCACTGGGCGCTGAGCCCGATCATCGTTTTATGGGCCGATCCATCCGGTATGACGTTTACTTTTCAGAGAAGTTATGAGCGATTCGCATTGGTTTTTTGTCGAGCAGATTCCTTCCGTCGGCGTCGAGCTCGCGTTGCCTGACTCAGAGGCAGGTCACGCCATTCGCGCGAGGCGACTGAGGCTGGAAGATCGCCTCACCTTATTTGATGGTAAGGGCCAGCTGGCCGACGCTACGATTACGGGCATCAGCCAGAAACCTTTGGAGGTTCGAGCCCGGGTAGACAGCGGGCGAGTGGTGGACCGGCCACGACCGGATGTCCATTTATTCAGCGCGCTGCCAAAGGGCGATCGCCAGGCGACGATGATCGACATGCTCACGCAAGTGGGCGTAGGAACGTTTACCCCGCTGCATTGCGCCCGAAGCGTAAGTCAGGCGAAGCCTCAGCATTATGAACGTTGGGCGCGTCTGGCGATTGAAGCGGCTAAACAGAGTCACAGGGCCTGGTTACCCGAGCTTACGCCTCCTGTTCGTCTCGATGAATGGGTGGACGGTATTAATGCTCAGCGAACGGTGTTTGTTGCGGATGCGTCAGGCACACGCCTTCGAGATTGGCTTGAGGATCCGATGAGTGCGCCTAGGACCGTGTGCTTGGTCGTAGGACCTGAAGGAGGCTTCAATAACGACGAGCGCCAGATGCTTGAGAATCAAGGCGCCCGGTTCTTGTCTCTGGGGCACCATGTTCTGAGGGTAGAGACGGCAGCGGTCGCGCTCACGGCACTCATACGGAGTGTTTACCTCTAAAGGGGCGCTCGGGAAATCAAGCGAGACGTGAAATTCGCTCGTGGCGTGAGCGCAAGGCATCGAGGTCTCGGGATAGCGCCTCGGCTCTCAGTTTCTCTTTTTCAACCACGTCAGCAGGGGCCCGGTCGACAAACTGTGGGTTAGCCAGCTTCGCGTTGCAGCGATCCAGATCAACGGTTAGTTTGTCCACTTCCTTCGATAGTCGTGCCAGTTCGGCGTCGCGATCAATTAACGAGCCCATGGGAATAAGAATACGGAGCGAGCCGGCCAGAGCGGTGGCGTGCTCTCCATCAGGCTCAACGCCTGTGTGGACTGCATCGATCGTCTCAAGACGAGCGAGCGACATCAGGAGCTGACGATATTTTCCGATTCGATCCTGATCTTCCCGGTCATCGCTCTGCAATACCGCAGGCAGCATTTGACGGGGATCAATGTTCATCTCACCACGAATGTTTCTCACACCACCTGTCACACTCTTTACCCATTCAATATCGGCGACAGCCGATCGGTCCCGCGCATACTCATCAGGTTGAGGGTAGGGTTGCTGGATGACGGACGGGCCGGATGTCGCTGCCCGCTCTTTAAGTCGCAACCATAGCGCCTCGGTGATAAATGGCATCAGGGGATGCAGGAGGCGTAGCGTGCTCTCCAGAGTGGCTACAAGCGTATGGCGGACCTGCTCTTTTTCGGATGATGAAACATTCGGATCGGACAGTTGAATTTTCGCAATCTCCAGATACCAGCTGCAAAATTCATCCCACGCAAACGCGTGAAGCGTTTGCACTACCTGATCAAAGCGGTAGGCCCGCATTGACTCCATGGTAGCCTCACATACCTCAGACAAACGGGTCTGGATCCAGCGTTCGGCAGCCCCGGACGGTGTGTCGGGCATCTTTGCCTGCTGGACCGCTTCTGTATTCATTTCGACGAATCGCGCGGCATTCCAAAGCTTATTGCAGAAGTTCCGGAAGCCCTCGATACGCCCGAGATCGAAGCGAATATCTCGCCCTTGTGTGGCCAGGCTGGCAAAGGTAAAGCGCAGCGCATCTGTTCCAAAAGAGGGGATCCCTTTGGGAAACTGCTTTCGAGTAGCCTCTGCTATCCGTTTGGCCATTTGGGGTTGCATTAGGCCCGAGGTTCGCTTTTCCACCAGCGCATCAAGTTCGATGCCGTCAATAAGGTCCAGGGGGTCAAGCACGTTGCCTTTTGATTTGGACATTTTCTGTCCATCGGAGTCACGCACCAGACCATGAACGTAAACCTCGTGAAAAGGCACGTCGCCCGCAAATTTGAGACCAAACATGATCATTCGGGCGACCCAGAAGAAGATGATGTCAAAGCCGGTGACCAGAACGTTGGTCGGATAGAAGGTCTTAAGCGTTTGCGTGGACTGCGGCCATCCCAACGTCGAGAAAGGCCATAGGGCAGAAGAGAACCACGTATCCAACACGTCATCATCCTGGCGCAAGGAGACGTTTTTGCCATGATGCTGGTGCGCCTTACGATGTGCTTCTTCGGCATCAAGCGCGACAAAAATGTTCCCTTGCTCGTCATACCATGCGGGTATCCGATGACCCCACCATATCTGCCTTGAGATGCACCAGTCCTGGATATTGTGCATCCACTCAAAATAGGTTCGAGTCCAGTTCTCTGGAACAAAGCGAATGCGACCGTCTTCGACCGCCTGGATGGCAGGGTCCGCCAGCGGTTTCGCCCGAACAAACCATTGATCGGTCAGGTAGGGTTCGACGACAGCTTGCGTGCGATCACCTCGGGGCACCATCAGTGAGTGATCAACGATCCTGTCAATTAAACCCTGGGCCTGTAAATCAGCCACGATCGCTTTTCTCGCCGCGAAGCGATCAAGGCCATGATAGGGCGAACCGGGTAAATCAATGGCCGCATTGGGATCGAGGATGTTGATCGGCTCCATTTGGTGGCGCGCGCCGACTTCATAGTCATTGAAGTCGTGCGCCGGGGTGATCTTGAGGCATCCGGTGCCGAATTCGGGGTCGACATAATCATCCGCGATGATGGGAATGGTTCGGCCCGAGAGTGGCAACTCAATGTGCTGCCCGACGAGATCCCGATATCGCTCGTCATCTGGATGGACCGCAACGGCGGTGTCACCCAGCATGGTCTCTGGACGGGTGGTGGCCACCACGACGTATCCCTGCCCGTTTTGAAGGGGATAGCGCAGGTGCCAAAGCGACCCGGTTTCTTCCTCAGAAACCACCTCAAGGTCGGACAAGGCGGTGTGTAATACCGGGTCCCAATTGACCAGCCGTTTGCCGCGGTAGATGAGATCCTCCTCGTAGAGTCGTACGAACACCTCCCGAACCGCAGCCGACAGATCTTCGTCCATCGTAAAGCGCTCCCGACTCCAGTCGAGCGATGCCCCCATACGGCGGAGTTGTTGGGTGATCGTGCCCCCAGACTCGGCCTTCCATTGCCAGACCTTCTCAATGAATGCCTCTCTACCGAGATCGTGGCGCGTTTGCCCGTTCGCATTAAGTTGCCGCTCAACGACCATCTGAGTAGCAATGCCCGCATGGTCAGTGCCGGCCTGCCACAGCGTCCGGTCTCCCTTCATCCGGTGATAACGAATGAGGGCATCCATGATCGTGTCTTGGAAAGCATGGCCCATATGCAGACTGCCTGTAACGTTCGGCGGCGGTATGGCAATACAAAATGCGGGGCCGTCCCCAGTCGGAGCGAATGCGCCTTCTTGTTCCCACGCCTCGTAAAGCTTTTGCTCTATGGCGTGGGGGTCGTATGTCTTGCTGGAATCGTCGTCAGCCACAGTAATTAAGAAATGAAGGTATGGTTAAGAGGAAAGCGTGCTTTAGGGGGCGTTTCCGCCGGGTGTTTTTGAAGCGCTCTACTGATCGCTCCACCAGGGTGTCAGGCGGGCGCGAATATCCTCAGATAGCGCGTCGCGCAGGGGTTCCGGCAGAGACTCTCCTGAATGCATAGACAACCGTTTTTCAATAGCGCCAAGCAGTTCATCGACCAGCTCGTCCAGGTAACCGGCCGATTGCTCCTCGCTGGACGATGAGGAAAACATGTCTACCGTTTCTGGGCCGCTGGGGCCTGACTCGGCGGCGGTGTCGGTCGATGCGGACGGCTTGGCCTCTTTCGTGATTCCCGTCGTCTGTGTGGCCTCCAGAGCGGTCGCAGGTGTACCGGCACGGGAATCTGCGGATTCGCCGTTTATAAGGTTACCCAGCGCTTCCAATTCTTCAATAAGTAGACTGCGGTCTCTTTCTTCACCCACTAGCGTGTCCTTCGCGTCTAAACCTTATGAGTGGTTGGTTCAATGCCGCTGTCCCGATAGAACTTAAACCGTTCCCGCGCTGCCTGGCGCTCGGGTTCCTCGGCGCCGACGATCTCTGCCACCCGGGAGAATTGGTCGAACGTGTGTACCGGCACCGCTGCCAGTGACACGACAATGTTTCCCAAGTCAGCGCTGGGATTATCACACCCCAACGTCACTGGGGTAAGGTCATCCTGGTCACCTAATAAGGCGTGGGGTACAAAACTACTCTGCGAAAACGTCCAGAGCTTTTCGTCCATCTGGTTCATCTGCTCTGGGTTTTCGCAGTACAGATAAACCGCTTGACCAGACTTGTAGGCTTTCTCCACCACCCGGCAGGCGAGCGCCAATCGATCGTCACTTCCGGTCGATGAGGTCACGTAAAAATCAACACGACAGGGCATAAGTCAATCAGCGTTTCGAGGCCCGGTTAATCAAGAAGCGGGTGAGCAGCGGGACGGGTCGGCCGGTAGACCCTTTCGCGCCGCCGCCGTTCCAGGCGGTGCCGGCAATATCAAGATGAGCCCAGCTCATGTTAGTTGTGAAACGTGCCAGAAAGCAGGCCGCGGTAACGGCTCCGGCGGTGCGGCCGCCAATGTTGGCCATATCCGCGAAAGGACTCTCGAGCAGTTTTTGATACTCGTTCCAGATAGGCATCCGCCAGGCCCGATCCCGCGCCTGATCGCCGCAATCCAGCAACTCGGCGGCAAGTTTGTCATCAGGCGAGAAAAGGCCCGTCGCGGGATGGCCAAGCGCAACAACGCACGCTCCGGTGAGGGTTGCAATATCGATCACCGCCGCGGGTTTGTATCGTTCTGCATAGGTTAACGCGTCACAGAGGATCAGTCGGCCCTCGGCGTCCGTGTTCAGGATCTCGATGGTTTTGCCAGACATGCTCGTCACAATATCCCCCGGCTTATTGGCGGCACCATCGGGCAGGTTTTCTGAGCTGGGTACGATGCCGACTACATTCAGTTTGAGGTTAAGCTCCGCCGCTGCGACCAACGCACCAAAAACGCTCGCGCCGCCGCACATGTCGTATTTCATTTCGTCCATCGCCGCGGCTGGCTTTAACGAAATGCCGCCTGCGTCAAAGGTCAGACCCTTGCCCACGAGTACCACTGGCGCATCGCCTTGTCGGCCGCCGTGATACTCCATGATGATCAACTTTGCCGGCTCCCGACTGCCTCTAGAGACCGAAAGCAACGAGCCCATCTTGAGCGCCTTCATCTGCTTTTCATCAAGGACCTTCACTTTTAAGCCGTGACTTCGGACAAGTTTTTTGGCCTCTTTCGCAAGGTATGTGGGCGTGCAGATATTGCCGGGCAGGTTACCCAGCTCCTTTGCCAGATTTACCCCGCTTGAAATGGCGTTTGCCTCTTTCACGCCGGCTTTAGCCGCGGCAGATTGTTGCGATCCGGGGCTGAGCAGCGTCACCCTAGCGAGTGCTGACTGCCCGCTTTTTCCACCTTTGCCCTTGGTGGTTTTGAGTTGAGTGAATCGATATCGGGCGTTATGAATAGCCTGTCCAATAATTCTGCATCGCGCCTGAATGTCGAGATCGGCAACGGATATCTCCGCGAGAGCCGAAACGGCGCTTACCGACGGGGTGCGGCATAACTGACGAGCGGCAACTGTTGCGGCATTAAAGAGATCATCTGCATTCGGTTTCTCGCCTACCCCAACCAGAAGAAGCCGTTTGGCCTTGAGGCCCTGCGGGGCGGGAATCAGGACAAAACTTCCGGCACTTCCATCCATATCACCCGATTTGATGAGCGACTGGATAAGACCATTAGCGCTTTTTTCTATTTTGCGTGCGCTAGGGCTTTGATCGCCTGATTTTCGCACCCCGATAATTAGACAGTCGGTTTGTGTGGTTGATACATCGACGGACGCCAGTTGAATTTTCATTCTTTCCTTTCTCGTATTTCGATCCTGACCCAAATGAGGCGAGCTGTCGTGGGCCGGCTTTAAGGTTTAACGTAAAATACGCTCTATTGTCGGGTCTGCTTCGCTGTCATGTCAAAGCTCTTACAGCCTCGAAGGGGGTAAATCCAGAGATGATTCTTCGCAGGGCGCTTGCTCGGGAGGTCTTGTTGACCAGCTCAGCGGTTACCGCCGTCATCTTCTGTATTTTTCTCGTTGTTCGTGTTCTGGGGTTTCTTCGGCAGGCGGCTGAGGGTGTTATCCCAGTGGACAGCATATTTCTGCTGCTGTTCCTGAAGGTGATCGCCTATATGGACGTGATCCTGCCGCTGATGATGTTTGTGGCCATGCTGTTAGTTCTGGGTCGCTGGAGTCGTGAGAACGAATTGACCATCATGGCGGCCTCCGGCTTGGGACTGTCTCATCTTATTCGGCCGACTGCTTTTTTAGTTTTGGTCGGCACGCTTATCGTTGGCGGCTTTTCGATTCTGGTGGGACCCATGGCGGTGCGGGCTGTGGGCGCGCTTGAGCATGAGCTCAAGACTCGCACGGACATCATTGGCATCAGCCCCGGGGTCTTTACCGAGACTCGCGCGGGGCGCGGCGTATATTTTGTTGAGCGGTTAAGTGATGTCGCCGATCAGTATGAAGGGATATTTGCCTGGGGCTCCGACGGCGGAAAAGAGGGTATTGTGCTCGCGAAGAAAGCCTATCGTCACGTCGACGAGAACAAGGGACAGGTGTTTCTGGTTCTTGAAGAGGGTGTTCGCTACGAGGGTGAGCCCGGCGATAGCGTGTATCGGGTGATTAATTTCGAGCGCTACACGCTTCGAGATCGGGCCACAGCGGCTGCGCCGGTGCGCTTCCCGTTGCACGGCTGGGAGACGTCCAGGCTTTTGAAGTCAGGCGGCCCCTACGAACACAAAGAATTGGCCTGGCGCTTTTCAAAAGTGGTGGTGCTGCCGGTACTAATGATCTTCGCCTTGGGTCTGGGGCGCGTAGAGCCGAGGAGCAATCGGTATGTATCGATGTTTACGGCCCTACTGGTGTACTTTACCTATACGAATCTGGTGACGATGGCTTGCGCTCGGATACCCCTTAGCGGTACCGGCGCTATCGTGGGGCTAGTGCTGGTGCATCTTGTCGTTGCGGCAATAGGCGGCTACCTATTTTGGTGTCGGGCTAAGGATCGACCATTGATTCCGCTTTTGCGAGCCACTCGACAAAAAGTCCGGCCTGCTTAGGTTTTTCATGCGTATCCTTGATCTGTATCTCGCCCGCGTGCTCCTGAATCAGATTCTGGTCGTCATCGCTGTGCTGGCCGGTATCTTCGCCTTCGTTACGCTGATCGATCAGGTCTCTTACCTAGGTACTGGAAACTATTCACTCTGGGACGCTCTTCGTTACGTGGGGTTGAGCACGCCCCGGATTTTGTATGAGGTGTTTCCCATGGCTGTATTGATCGGCGCGATCATGGGCCTGTCCTTATTAGCGCTTGACTCTGAGCTCATCGTCATGCGGGCGAGTGGCGTTTCGATAGGGCAGATCACAGGAGCCGTTTTAAAGCTCGGCCTGGTGCTCGCGCTGGTGGGTTTAGTGATTGGTGAGTTTTTAACGCCCTGGACAGAGACGTTGGCTCAGCGTGGCCGGGCGCAGGCGCTTGAGCAGAATATTGAGCAAAAATCGAACTCGGGCCTGTGGATGCGGGACGGGGGCACCTTCGTGAACGTGCGAGAGGTTCTGCCCGACTTAAGCTTGAGGGATATCCGGGTCTTCCAATTTGACACCATGAGCCAACTGCGGGCCCTGGTGCATGCCGACAGGGGTGCGTATGCAGAAGACGCCTGGGATCTGGACGGAGTAAGGCAGACGCTGATAGATGAGGATGGATTTACCGAGGTGAGCGCGGCGCAAAAAGCACGCTGGCAGACCTCCGTGACGCCTCAGACCATGTCCGTTTTTCTTGTTCAGCCCGATCAGTTATCGGTTCTGCAGTTGCGTAAATACATTGCGCACTTGCTGACCAATTTGCAGGACGCGCGCAGCTTCGAACTGGCTTACTGGTCCAAGCTGACGCTGCCGCTTGCGATTGCGGTTATGCTGCTTCTTGCGATTCCTTTTGTGTTCGGGAGCATCCGGGCCAATCGCATGGGACGCAACCTTTTTGTAGGCATCATGATTGGCATCGTATTTTTTGCCGCCAGTAAAGCGCTCGGGTACATCGTTATTGTTTATAAGCTCCCGCCGCTGTTGGGCGCCACATTACCGACATTGGGTTTTGCGGCAGCGGCGGGGTTTTTGTACCGGCGGATTCGCTAGCCGAGAAACTGCGAAGGCGCTTTATAGTCGTAGCCCAGATCCCGAGCCACCTCTGCATTGGTGATGTGTCCCGCGTGGACATTCAGTCCGTTGCAAAGATGAGTATCCGCCTTAAGCGCCTCTTTATAGCCATGGTCCGCCAGTCGCAGGATATGCGGTAGCGTGACATTATTAAGCGCATAGGTTGATGTTCGGGGAACGCCGCCGGGCATGTTTGCAACACAATAATGAATCACGTCGTCCACGACGTAAGTGGGATCGGCATGCGTGGTGGCCTTTGACGTTTCACAGCACCCCCCCTGATCGATGGCGACATCGACGATCACGGATCCTGGCTTCATTGCTGAGACCATTTCGCGGGTGACCAGTTTGGGAGCGGATGCACCCGGGATTAATACACCTCCGATCACGAGGTCTGCATCCAGCACATGTTTCTCCACAGCGTCCTGCGTCGAGAACACGGTATGGGTTGAGCGTCCGAACTGTTGCCAATGGGCCTCGATCACCTCCGGGCTGCGGTCAACAACCCAAACGTCAGCACCCATACCCACAGCAATCGCGGCCGCATGTTTGCCGACGACTCCTGCGCCGAGGATGACTACCTTGCCTCGGTCGACTCCAGGAACACCGCCAAGCAGAATGCCCCGCCCACCGTGGGGATGCTCAAGACAGTGCGCTCCGGCCTGAATCGCCATACGACCAGCAACTTTGGACATAGGGGCAAGCAGGGGAAGGCCACCAAACGGTGATGTGACAGTTTCGTAAGCGATGCAGGTCGCTCCACTATCAACAAGGTCTTTGGTCTGATCTGGATCCGGAGCGAGATGAAGATACGTGAAGAGGATCTGATGCTCTCGAAGCATCTTCCGCTCGTTCGACTGAGGTTCTTTGACCTTCACAATCATATCTGCCGCTGCAAAGATATCGGCAGGCTCGTCAATGATCGTGGCACCGGCAGATCGATAGTCGTCATCGGTTGCCCCAATACCCTCACCCGCATGGGTCTGGACCATTACGCCGTGCCCGTGTGCGACCGCCTCGCGCACGCTCGGTGGCGTCATGCCGACCCGGTATTCATGATTCTTGATCTCCTTAGGTACTCCGATTTTCATATGGGTCTCTCCTTTAAAGACAAAATATGGCCGAATCAGCAAAAGGTCTCGAAAGTTCTAATGCCGCTGGCTACAGAACCTGCTGGGGTCGCATGTCTTTCGGATCGATGCCTGCCACGGCGACTGGAGCTTTCATCGCGTCCCGACGGAAAGGCTCGCCCAACTCCTGATTCAGCACGACCTCGATGAAGGTGGTAACGTTTTTATTCATTTGCTCATCAATGGCGGTTTTCAATGCTGCGGTAAGGCCTTCCATCGTTTCGGCTTTAACGCCCTTAACACCGCATGCATCGGCCACCTTGGCGTACTCGACCCCTACGTTGAGTTCGGTCCCGACAAAGTTGTCCTCATACCAGAGGGTGGTGTTCCGTTTTTCGGCGCCCCACTGATAATTGCGGAAGATAATCATGGTGATCGGTGGCCATTCATTTCGACCGCAGGCGGTCATTTCATTCATGGAAATACCAAACGCGCCGTCGCCCGCGAAGCCAACAACGGGAACATCCGGGCATCCGATTTTCGCGCCCAGAATGGATGGAAACCCGTAGCCACACGGTCCAAATAAGCCTGGCGCCAGATACTTACGACCTTGCTCAAAGCTGGGGTAGGCATTACCAATAGCGCAGTTATTGCCAATATCAGAAGAAACGATGGCATCTTTGGGCAGCGCTTCCATGATGGCGCGCCAGGCCTGTCGCGGTGACATACGCTCCGGCTGGCTGTCACGCGAGCGCTGGTTCCAGGTTGTGCCGGGATCATCATCCTCATGATCCATCTTGCTGAGTTCTTCTGCCCACGCCGATTTTCGTTGCGCGATCTCTTTTTGGCGTGCCTCGCGACCCAAGTCACCGGCCCCGGAAGAAAGTTTAGCCAGAAGTTGCTCTGCGACACGACGCGCATCGCCTTGAATCGCGACGTCAACCCGTTTGGTGAGCCCAATTCGATCGGCGTTGATGTCCACCTGAATGAGTCTGGCATTTTTCGGCCAGTAATCGATGCCATACCCCGGGAGGGTCGAGAAGGGGTTCAGGCGAGTCCCAAGGGCAAGCACCACGTCTGCTTTCGAAATCAGTTCCATCGCCGCCTTTGATCCGTTATACCCCAAAGGTCCAACCGACAGCGGGTGGGAGCCTGGAAAGGCGTCGTTGTGTTGATAGTTACAACAGACCGGCGCGTCCAGTTTCTCAGCCAGAGCCGCGGACGCGGCAATGGCGCCGCTGAGAACCACGCCCGCGCCATTTAGGATAACCGGGAACTGCGCCTCCGACAGAAGCGCAGCGGCCTGGGCAATGGCGTCTTCCCCTCCGGGAAAGCGCTCGATCCGAATCACTTGTGGCAGTTCGATGTCGATGACCTGCGTCCAGTAGTCCCGGGGAACGTTGATCTGCGCTGGCGCAGAACCGCGGCGGGCTTTTTCTATCACTCGATTAAGCACTTCCGCGATTCGGGAGGGGTCACGAACCTCCTCCTGATAGCAGACCAGGTCCTGAAAGATGGCCATCTGCCTAACCTCCTGGAATCCACCTTGGCCGATGGTCTTATTGGCGGCTTGCGGGGTGACCAGCAGAAGCGGGGTGTGGTTCCAGTAGGCAGTCATGACTGGGGTCACGAAATTGGTAATGCCGGGACCATTTTGAGCAATTGCCATGCTCATTTTGCCGGTGGCCCGGGAGTACCCGTCGGCACTCATGCCGGCATTGCATTCGTGTGCACAGTCCCAAAATTTAATCCCCGCTTCTGGAAAGAGATCCGATATCGGCATCATCGCAGAGCCGATAATGCCGAAGGCATGTTCAATACCATGCATCTGCAGCACTTTTACGAATGCCTCTTCTGTTGTCATCTTCATAGGTGTTTCTCCCAGGCTGATTGAATTAAATGCGATGTGAAAATTGGTCTTCGCGCTCGAATGCGATGGCGGAGAATAAAGTCGGCTTCTGATCTCTCTAGCTGGGGATCCTGAGGCGGTTCAAGCCTGTGCGCACGGCCCAGAGGATCAGACCCTCGGTCAATGGCCCGAAAGTCTATCGAATGTAGGGTTTTAAAATAGGGCCAGCCCGCTCGTGCGGGATATGCCAGAGCGGCCTGATGGCGATCTTGATAGCGATGGAGCCGCCGCGGGTTAGCCGCCGCGGGTTTTGGCAACCGTATCGGCCAGGGTACGGATGCCCTGATTGATACGATCAACGGGGATCGATGAAAACCCGAGCCGAATACAGTTTTTTGGAGTGGGACGCTCCGAGAAAAAGACATCACCGGCCTCGAAAAGAAGACCCTCTGAAGCACAGCGGCGCTGCAGGTCTAGCGTGTCGAGCGGTTGCGGGCTTTGTATCCAGAAAGAGGATCCGCCAGTAGAAGGGCTGACATGCCAGTCCGGCAGATGCTCTGCGAGTGATCCCCGAAGGGTGTGCCAGCGATCGCTAAGGGAGTGGCTTAGACGCCGGATCAGCGCGTCGTGATAGCCTCGCTTCAGAAATTGCGCCACGATGAACTGGTTGTTCGCTGGGGGGTGTCGACTCATCAGGCGTCGGAGCACTCGGGCCTCTCGAATGAAGTGCGCGGGACCGGTCATAAAGCCAACTCGCAGTCCGGGTGCGAGCGTTTTCGATAAGCTGCCGATGTAGATCACGACGCCATCACGATCCAGACTTTTCAGGGCGGGGGTCGGACCGCCTTTAAAGTTGTGTTCGCTTTCGTAGTCATCCTCGATGATAACGAAATCGTCGTCTCGAGCAGCCATTAACAGGGTCTCGCGTCGCTGCCGACTGAGGGTGACGGTGGTGGGAAACTGGTGGCTGGGGGTCAAATAAAGACATTGGCACTGCGCAAGTTCGTCGGTGGGGATAAGCCCCTCATGGTCAACCTGAATGGGTTTTAGTCTCGCGGTTCGAGACAGAAATATGTTGCGTGCGTCTGGGTACCCCGGCTCTTCAATAGCGACCGTTTGGTGCTCATCGAGGAGCAGATCGGCAATGAGGTAAAGCGCCTGTTGAGCACCGAGCGTGACCAGAATCTCATCCGGATGGGCCCATACCCCACGCCTTGGCAGGATGCGACTCTGAATTTGCTCAATTAATTCTGGATCGTCCTGATCAATTCGATCAGTTGACCACTGTCGGATGGCCCCCACGGTGGCGGCATCCCGACAGCACTCACGCCACTCATTCACGGGAAAAAGATTGGGGTCAATCTGTCCGTATATAAAAGGATAGGGATAGCGGGACCAGTCCGAGGGCTTGCTCAGATTGCGCTGAAGCGTCGGTTGGAACCGCAGCTTGGCTCTCCAGTCGATAACACTTTCGGCCGGCCGGGTTTGTCTCGCAGGCGACAGTCGGTCCAAAAGAATATCGTCGCTGACGAAATAACCGCTTCGTTCGCGTGCGACCAGAAATCCCTCGTCGACCAGGCGCTGGTACACCAGAACCACGGTATTTCGTGCCACTTTTAGCTGCTCAGCGAGTTTACGGCCAGAGGGCATGGCCGACCCGGCGGGGATCTGCCCGTCGAGAATCGCCTTCACCAGCATCTCCTGGATCTGGCTCTGTAGATTGGCCGAACTATCGCTGTCGAGCTCGAACAGTCGGTCGGGGATTGCTGGACTCATTTCTGAAAAAGAATTGGCCCTATGTGGGCGGGATCGCTAAGATTAACGTTAGCCTAGATTTTAAAGGCCAACGTACTGGCCAAACGACTCTATCAGCCGATTTTAGGAAGAAAAATAATGAGATACGACCCGGAATTTCTCGAGAACTACTGGATGCCCTTCACGTCGAACCGGGATTTCAAGGCAGATCCTCGGATCGTTGTGAGAAGCGAAGGGTGCTACATGTATAACGATGCGGACGAACGCATCCTGGATGGCTCGTCGGCGCTTTTCTGCTGCGCCGCTGGACATAGCCGACCGGAGATTGCGGAGGCTGTCTATCAACAGATGAAGCAGTCGGCGTATGTGCCGTCGTTCCAGTTAGCGCAGCCTTTGGCTTTCGAGCTCGCGAGACGCGTCGCCAAACTGACCCCCGATGGCCTCGACCACATCTTCTTTGGGAACTCGGGCTCCGAAGCGGTAGAGACCGCAATGAAGATCGTGTACGCCTATCACTATGCCCGCGGCGAAGGTCAGCGCCAGCGTTTTGTCTCACGTGAGCGCGCTTACCATGGCGTGAACATGGGCGGCGTTTCTCTCAGCGGCATGATCAAGAATCGACAGGCCTTCGGCCCGGGCGTTCCGGGCGTCGTGCACATGCGCCATACGTGGTTACCAGAGAACCGTTTCGTAAAGGGCCAGCCCGAATCGGGTCTTGAACTCGCGGATGATCTTCTGCGAATTGCTATGAACTATGGACCGGATACCATCGCCGCATGTATCGTAGAGCCGGTTGCTGGTTCCACAGGATGCCTGGTTCCGCCAAAAGGATACCTCGAGCGACTTCGCGAAATTTGTGATCAACACGGCATCCTCTTGATTTTTGATGAGGTCATTTGCGGCTTCGGCCGTATGGGAACGCCCTTCGCCTCGCAGGCCTTTGGCGTGACCCCGGACATTATGACGATGGCCAAAGCACTAACCAATGCGGCCCAGCCCATGGGCGCCGTGGCAGTGAGCGACAAGGTCTATAACGCGATCGCGGATGCTTCCCCGGATGGCGCCATCGAGTTTTTCCATGGATACACCTATTCGGCTCATCCGGCTGCCTGTGCGGCAGGCATTGCCACTATGGATATCTTCGAAAAAGAGGATCTCATCGGTCGGGCAGCTGACATGACCGACTATTTCCTGGATCAGGTGTTTGCCCTGAGTGATATCCCGCTGATCACCGATATACGAGGATACGGTCTATTTGCAGGGGTGGATCTGGAGCCGATGGGTAATCCCGGCGTGAGGGGGCTGGATTTTCAAAAGCGCCTTTTCAAGAATGGATTGCACATCAAGATGACAGGGGATGCGGCTTTGATTGCCCCACCGCTCATCTGCGAGCGTCATCATATTGATCGGATATGCGAGGTGATCCGCAAGACCCTCGCTGAATACTGATATTAGGTGCCGCAACGAGCGGCCGGTAACCGATTCCGCTGACTGCCTGCAATAGGAGTAGAATGACTTGAAACAGTTTTGAAATAAATAATCGATAGAGTGACCGGCGCTTGCACAACCGGCTACTTTGAAAGCGAGCAAAACTGAGTTAGTAAGGGTCCGGGCGAAAACCCGGGGTGTTATTTCTGAATGGGTAAACCACTTAGGAGGATACAGTGTCAGAAAACAAGTTCAATCAAGAACGAAGATCGTTTGTAAAGAAAACGGCGGCGGTATCTACCGCGGCTGCCGTAGGGCCGTGGATCGTCAGCCCGAAGGTGTTGGCGTCGTCCGGCGAAGTCAATGTACTTCTCTGGTCCGATTATTGTCCACCTGGATTTCTCGCTGCGTTTAAAGAGAAGACCGGTATCACCGTGAACTTCACGGGTATTGGATCCAACGAAGAGATCATCAACAAGATGAAAGCGACGAAGGGTAAAGGCTTCGACGTGTGCAGTCCGACCAATATGCGCTCACTGCAATGGGAACCACTGGGTCTGATCCAGCCGATTGACTACGGTCGTATCCCGAACGTCAAGTTGCTGAACCCGGCGATGCTGGCCGTCGGCGACAACGAGTGGAACTTCGGTGGCAAGGGTTCGCACTGGCTTCCGCAGATTTGGGGCACTGAGGGCATCGCTTGGCGGTCTGACAAGTGGACACCCGCCCGCGCTGGCGAGATGCCGAGCTATGGCGACATCTGGAATAAAGAGATGGAGGGCAAGACGATGATGCGTCCGCACTCCGGTATGCTCGGAGCGGGCCTGTACCTCGAAACGACTGGCGCCCTCGAGCCCGGTGCTATGCGTAAGGCCTATGAAGACGAGGCCACCATGCGAAAGACCTGGCAGGTGGTTACTGATTTCTGCATCAAGAACAAGAGTCAGGTGAAATTGTTCTGGAACGATGCGGATAGCCAGAAAAACGGCTTTATGTCAGGTGGCGTGGTTGTGGGTCAGACCTGGGATGGCCCGCCGACGGTTCAGATGAAAGAAGGAAAGCCGGTTATTTATCGCGCGCCAATTGAAGGGTCCCTGGCTTGGGTAGATGGTCTTACGATCTCTTCCGGGGCTGAGAACATTGAGGAAACCTATGCGTTCCTCGATTTCTGCTTCGATCCCGTTGCCGCTGGTCGATCCATCGATGGCGGTGGTGTAGAGGGCTGGGGTCAGCACGGCTATAACTCCGCCGTGTTAGGCGCGGACAAACACGCCAGTGCGGACTACGGCAAGTGGTTTAACCAGATCTATCCTGGGGACTCCCTGGCAAACCTGTGGCCTTGGCCGAAAGAGCCGCAATGGTATGCCGACGTTCGTACGGAATATCGCAATAAGTTCGTAAACGCCTAAGTGGCACAACGCCCTCGACATTGGGTCGAGGGCGTTGGTTCGAAACCTCGTGGCGCTAGAATCTTTAGCGCCACAATTTTTTCAGCGATAGAGTAATGCGATGAGCGCTGACGTTCAGCTCGATAATGTTTGGGTGCAGTTCGGCGATTTCGTCGCGGTGCGCGATGCAAATCTCACCATCCAGGGTGGTGAATTCTTTAGCTTTCTGGGACCCTCTGGTTGTGGAAAGACCACTTTGCTAAGAGCGATTTCTGGATTCCAGGAGCCCAGTCGGGGTCGTGTATTGATCGGCGGCCAGAATATGGCGGGGATCGGCCCCAATCATCGGCCGACCGCTTTGATCTTTCAGAATCTGGCGCTTTTTCCTCTCATGAGTGTTTGGGAAAACATTTCGTTTGCGCTGGAGGTGAAAGGCGTCGATAAGGCCTCTCGCCGAAAAAAGGCCGACGAGTTGCTGGAGTTGGTTGCGCTTCCGGGTCAGGGCGACAAGATGGTTAATGAGCTCTCGGGAGGACAAAAGCAGCGTGTAGCGGTAGCGCGTGCGCTTTGTGCGGAGCCCGAGGTGTTGTTGCTGGACGAGCCACTCTCTGCGCTTGATCTTAAGCTCCGCCAGCATATGCGTACCGAATTACGTGCAATCCAACAGAGGGCCGGCATTACGTTTATCTACATCACTCATGATCAGGGCGAAGCGCTCACCATGTCGGACCGCGTGGCCGTGATGCGTGAGGGCGTGATCGACCAGATCAGTGACGGCACGACTGTATATGATCATCCAGAGACGGCGTTTGTGGCTTCCTTCGTCGGTGAGAATAATTCGTTCTCGGGAAGCGTCAAAACAGTAGAGGACGGTATCGCCACCGTGGAGACGCCCTGTGGAGTCTTCCGTGCGCGCACCTCGACCGTTGCACCCATCAAGGCAGGAGATAAGGCCATCGTCTTTGTGCGGCCTGAAGCGATTGATTTTTTGGGTTCCACGGATCAAGAGAACGTGGTTGAAGTTACCCTAACGCAGCAGGAGTTTGAGGGCCATTTTTGGCATTTGGTTCTTCATGCGGATTCGGGCGCCAAAATCAGGATGTCGGTCATGAACGACGGCAAGCGCGACACGCGAGAGCTCGGGTCCCGAGTGTCTGTAGGCTTCCCGATATTGTCGGCCATTGCGCTGGTTTCGGGCGAGCTTGCTGCTGATTAGATCTCCCGGCGAGTAGAGCGCGGTGAACTGGTTTCAGACCTTCCTCAGGCGAAACGGTGTAGGACTATCGGTCTTCATGCTCGGCGCCGTGGCGTTGTGGATCATTATCATGATCGTCTTGCCACAGCTCTTTATGCTGGACTTTTCATTCCGGAATAATTGGCAGCAGATCGATCCTTCGAAGATGGGCGGGCCGGAGGACGTTTACACCCTCGTCAACTATCACTTCCTGGCTTTTGGCAGTCCAAATAATCCAGACCCATTCAATGTGGTCGATGTCAGTGTATTTTTTAGAACGATCTTGGCTGCGGTGTTCGTTACATTATTCGATCTGGCGCTGTGCTACCCGATCGCCTATTACCTGGCCCAGGCGGCCAAGGGTGCAAAGGCGCGCTTAATGGTGTTGGCGCTCATTATTCCGTTTTGGGTAAACGAACTCCTGCGAGCCTTTGCTTTTCGCATCCTATTTGGGGACGAGGGGACGATTAACGCTGCTTTGATGGGGTTGGGCCTTATCGAGCAGCCAATAGATTTTGTCCGCGAAAACGTAGCGCTTTACGCGGGGCTGGGCTACGCCTATATCCTTCTGATGATCTTCCCGATCTACAACGTCGTCGAGAGTCTGGATAAAAACCAGATTGAGGCGGCGAGGGATCTGGGCGCTTCGTGGTGGAAGATCCATCGGCGCGTGGTGATTCCGTTCGCCAAGCCAGGCATTACATCGGGATGCACAATGGTGTTCATGTTGTCGGCCGGCGCCCTCGCTGCTCCGCAAATTCTCGGTGGCCCGAGCAGTCTCTGGTTCACACAGATTATTTATCAATGGTTTAACACGGGGAGCAATTGGCCGCGCGGTTCCGCCTACGCCATTGTTCTGATGCTGACCTGTGTTTTGTTCGTATTGATCGTCATGAAGATTTTTAAGGTCAAGATTGGCGAGATTGGCCGATGACCTCAGGCAGGATAATGAAGCTGGCAGTGGGGTTCTACATCCTGCTGTTTTTCTCATACCTCTTCGGACCGCTGGTCGTCATGTCCTTGACCGCGTTCAACAGTTCCGAGTTCCCGTCAGTCTCTCCGTGGAACTGCTTCACACCTGAGTGGTTCGGTGTGTTGGTAAATGACAAGCAATTGATGGGCGGGTTGAAGAGCTCCCTGATTGTGGGGACAGGAGTCGTCCTCCTCGCGGTGCCTATCGGTCTTGCGGCCTCGCTCATGATTACGCAGCTTCGACGTCGAGCACGGTCGATCTTCTATACCGTTGCGATTTCGCCCATTTTGGTACCTGGCGTGGTGCTCGGAATTTCCACCCTGGTGTTTTGGGAGCGAGTGGATCGCGTGGTGCTGGGCGCAAGCGACGGATTTTTTTACGACGGCTACTTTATGACCATCATCGGTCAGTCGACTTTCATCGCAGCCTACTCGATGTTGGTGTTTCTCGCGCGTCTACAGCGATTCGACCCGGCGCTTGAGGAGGCGGCGTTGGATTTAGGAGCGACCCAGACCCAGGTGTTCCGGAAGATTCTCTTGCCGTTTCTAAAGCCCGCAATCGGCTCTGCAGCGGTGCTGGCTTTTTTGGCCTCTTTCGAGAATTACAACACGACCGTCTTTACCATCGTATCAGAGAGTACATTAACCACGGTTTTGGCGAGCAAGGTTCGTTACGGGATTAACCCATCGATCAGCTCCCTCGCGGTCATTATTATTGGACTAACCTTGCTTGGAGCGATCGCCCATGAGTACTTCAAGCGAAAGGAGAGTCGAGCCGTCACCGTGGAGGGCGATCGGCAGGTCGTGGTCAGCGCCGGTGGAAACCCATCACGATCGTTGATGCGTATCCCCGTCGGGGCGCTGTCAGCCGCGGTATTTGTGGGTCTACTGGGCAGCGCCTGGATGGCGCGTGGTTACGACGTGGGCGAGTGCAAAGTCCGCGTCGCTGAGGAGAGTCGAATCCGCTTTGAAGCGCTCAAGCAGCAGCGGATTGCCGAGGCGAAGGCCAAGCAAGCGACGACACAGGGCCAAAGCACGGCGGTCGAGGCCAACCAATCGTCCCGGGAATATCAGAATATTTTCGCACCCAGCAATCTGGGCCAGCAGGTGGATTCAGCGGATGACGCGGGGCAGGGGTCTGGCGACTCAGCGTCGGGTAACGCAGCATCGGGACAGAGTCAGTATCAGAATATTTTTGCGCCTTCAAATCTGGGGCAACAGGTAGAGTCCGAAGCACCGCCACCGTCATCTGAGACGCCCTCAACTCCTGCCACACAGTATCAGAGTATCTTCGCCCCGAGTAATCTAGGGCAGCAGATTGACTCTACTCAAGGCAATTAGATGCTTGCCTGTTTGGAATAACATCGACGCCTCAACGATAGAGATTGATAGAGGAGGAGCTATCATGATAAAGACCACGTGCATCGGAGCGTACCCGAAACCAAGTTTTGTTGAACTGCCCGACTGGTTTAACGCCGCTGAGAGCACGGTTACGTCGGAGCCCACTCAGCATTGGGCGGAGGCCATCTCACGGATGGGCGCTCACGCTGAAGACATCATCGCTCGCGGGGTCGCTGAAGTGGTCTCGGATCAGGAAGTTGCCGGTTTAGATATCCTGACGGACGGCGAAGTCGCCCGTGAGAACTACATTCACTACCACTGTCGCCACCTCAAGGGCATTGATTTTTCGACACTGACCGAGCGTTCGCTACGAAACGACGCCTATGTGGCACGACTGCCGACGATTGTGGCTTCGGTAACGGCGCGCGATCTTTTTCTCGCGCAGGACTGGAAACGGGCACAGCGATATACTGAAAAACCGGTAAAAATGACGATGCCCGGACCTATGACCATCGGCGATACGACGGCCGATGCGTTTTACGACGATCCAAAAAAGAGAGGCCAAGATCTGGCGGACGCGTTGAATAAGGAGGTTCTGGACCTTGCTCAGGCAGGATGCCGACACATTCAGATTGACGAGCCTCTTTTTGCCCGCAAGCCCGAAGAAGCGCTGGATTTTGGGTTTGAGAATCTTGAGCGAGCCTTTCATAAATGCCCTAAAGATGTGGTCCGCACGGTACACATGTGCTGCGGGTATCCGGATCGCTTGGACAGTGTCGACTATCCGAAAGCCGACCCTAACAGTTATTTGATGATTGCGGGTGCCATTGAGGATTCATGTATCGACGCCATCTCGCTTGAGGATGCGCACCGTCATAATGATCTTAAACTGCTGGATCATTTTGAAAAGACGACCGTCATCTTTGGGGTAGTGGCTATCGCCACCAGCGCCATCGAGTCCGTGGACGCGATCGAGGCGCGACTGCGTGCGGCAATGGGCCACATTGACTCTGATCGATTGATCGCCGCACCGGATTGCGGTCTTGGAATGCTGGGACGCGAGAGGGCTCGACAGAAGCTTACCAACATGTGTGAGGCGGTGCGTCGAATTGGCTGATCGACGCCGCGCTGTTTTGAATAGCGCTGTTCGATGGAGCGCCGGTGCGTTGCTCTTGAGTATCTTGCTGTCCGGTTGCTCGGATGGCCAGGATTCGTCTATCGCTAACGCTGCAACCAGTAGCGCGCCGACGTTAGAGCCAGCCTCTTCAGATGTCGCTGAGGCACTGCCTATGGATCTTGACCTCAGGACAGGATTAGCAGATTCGACCGACTCCTCTGACGGGTCTACCGATGACGCGTTGCTAATCCTGACGGAAGCAGATCGACTCCTGGTTCGTGCACAGCGACCGGCTTTTGGCGATCTCGATGAGATGCAAAAGCGCAAGTACATAAGGGTGTTAGTCGCCTTTGGTCGTACTAATTTCTTTTTTGATAAAGGCAGGCCTCGAGGTTTTGAGTACGACCTTCTGATGGAGTATGAAGAGCAGTTAAATCAGGGGAGAAAGTCCCCGAACGACAAGGTCAAGCTTTTTTTCATCCCCGTTCCTTTCGACGAGCTGCTGACTAAACTCAGAAATGGAGAGGGGGATATTGCCGCGGCGGGTCTGACGGTAACGCCCGAGCGTGCGCAGCAGGTCTCGTTTACGCGTCCGTATATCAGTAACGTAAAAGAGGTCGTTGTGACCCATGCCGCCTATCCAGCGATGACTTCCTTGAATGATCTTTCGGGGAAATCCGTCTTGGTCCGACGGGGGTCAAGTTATGTGACCCATCTTCGAATGTTGAGCGAGCGGTTTGATAAAAGCGGTTTGGCCTCCATTAAGATTAACGAGGCCGATCCCAGGCTGTCGACGGAGGATATCCTTGAGATGGTCGACTCTGGAGCAGTAGACCTCACCGTCGCCGATGAGCATGTCGCGACGATGTGGAGTGCGTTGCTATCAAACCTGCGGGTTCAGTCCTCGTTAGCTGTTCATAAGGGTGGGGCGATTGCCTGGGCCACGCGGCCCAACAGTCCCCAACTGATCGAGAGCCTAAATGCGTTTATCAAAGAGAACCGAAAAGGTTCCCTGATTGGCAATATTCTGTTCTCCCGATACTACAAAAATAACCGCTGGATCACTAACCCCGTCAGCGCCGAAGATAGGGAGCGGCTTGTGCAGATGCGGGGCCTGTTTGAGACTTATGCGGCTCGATACGATATGGACTGGCTGGAGCTCGTCGCTCAGGGGTATCAGGAATCAGGCCTCGATCAATCAAGGCGCAGCTCTGCCGGCGCTATCGGCGTGATGCAGCTCTTACAAAGCACGGCATCCGATCGTAGTGTGGGCATCGATGACATCCACGATCTTGAAAACAACATTCATGCCGGGGCCAAGTATATGGCGCATCTGCTGAGCCGCTATTTGACAGATCCCGAAATGGATCGTGCGGTGAAGATGGATTTTGCCTGGGCATCTTATAACGCCGGACCCAACCGCATTCGGCGCCTTCGGGAGCTCGCGCGTGAGCGCCAGCTCGACCCCAATCGCTGGTTTGCGAACGTTGAGGTGCTGGCCGCCGAGAAGATTGGACGGGAGACAGTGGATTACGTTCGAAATATCAATAAATACGCGATTGCGTACAAACTCTTCTTCAATGCCCAGCGAGATGCGGCCGGAGCAAATTAAAGCGGCAATCAGTCGGTAGGTTTTTTCTTGTTGGCCCAGTCCGCCTCTACGGGCGTGAAGTAGTCGTTGATGTCGACTTTCGTGTTGTAACCGAATACGCCCTCAAGTTTTGCGATGAAACGAAAGGTCGCCTCCGATCCGTAATCTTTGGGAAAATGGATCGCCGGCTCGACTTCCCAGAACAGCCATTCTTTATTGGTCATTTGTCGGTAACGAAGCTTGAGGACCGTATCAAAGACGGTTACGGACGGCTTTTCCCGAAAATAAAATTCGACATCATAGGCAATCGCCGATTGGCGTTTGGAGTTAACCCGCTGATAAAGACTGAAGTACTGATCGAAGCAAAAACCCTCGTTACATTCGTCCGGATTGTTTTGATACCAACGCAGTACGGATAGCGGTCTGAAGAAGAAATCGCGGCCAATCACCCGGTCGAACTGCGCTTCGCCACGATATTCGAATTTGTTTTTCGTAAAGTAGTAAAACGAGTTGGTGAGACGGGGCACCCACAGGCCTCCTGTCTCAAAAATTTTGGTATGACGAGCCCGGGCATAGGGTTGGTAGCGGCTGTCCCGTCGGCGAATACCGATGTCGAATCTGAGCTGCTTGAGCGCGGTATCCTTTTTGCTTCTGATCTGCAAACTGACATTGGATTGCGCGTCATCAAGCTGATCCATGCGCCGTTCCTCCTCGTCATCCCCCAGCACCAGCGAAAGACGATTCTCCGTCTTGGGGAGCGATACCCGTGCGCGGACGCGCAGACGAAATTTCGTGCCCTCGTTACCGTCGTATTGCCCCATCAGCCATGTCCGAATACGGGTTTTTTGCGCGTTTTCATCGGCTTGGGAATTCGAGAAAAAGCCGTCGACATTATCCGCTGTCTTCAATACCCACTTGGACCAGTCCTCATGAATGTCATCGACAAAATCATCTTTTACGGGACTTTCGTCGCTCGCCTGTTGCGCCAGAGCGCCAAGTGAGAAAAGGCCGAGAATCAGGCCGCTAAAAAGAGGTAAAGCGGGGCGCCAGAGGGTCATTCTTTTTAATTCGTGAGAGAGCAAAGACTATTCAGAATCCATCAGCCAAATGCCATCCACTTTACAAAATCCATATTGGGTGACTGATTGAGCAGAATTTGTTGTCGTGGTTAAAGTTAATTGGCGACACGCAAGAGAGTCCTTTTGATACGCGTCGACGGCGGCGATGCTGCTTGAAATGGTGCGCGACTCGTTCTCCCAGATAAGCGGTTTATTCAATTGCTCTTGATCGAGCGTCTGGGTAATGGCGGCGAGCAGCGAGTCCATCTCCTCTGGCTTGAGTTCGGCCAGCAAGGAGTTTCTCAAAAACATAGTATTCTGGCCGATAGCGGCCGTCGCCATAAAAAAAACCAATCCGGCGAGGTTTGCCCTTAATAGTATTTTTAGCAAACTCATCCTGAGCAGCGCCCCATGTTATTGGCCTTGGGACAGTTGCGCTGCGGCTCCGGCCGCGGCGGCTCCCGATGTCACTGTCTCTACTACGACCCGCTTCGGGGCAAACTTGATGCCGGCTTCGGCGAAGGCATCCTGAATGGCGGCATAGGCAATTCGCCTGATCGCCCATTGTTTCCCCGGCTTCGTGGAAAATTTGCACCGGACGACAAAAGCGGAATCATCCATTCGGTTGACGCCTTGAGACTTCAGAGGCTCTAGGAATTCCGGCCCATGCTCCGGGTCCTCCAGCAACTTTTGCCCGACCTTCTTAATAAGTTTACGCACCTTCTCAACATTCTCCTCAAAGGGAATCCTAAGCTCAAACTTCATGATGACCCAGTCACGACTGAAGTTCGTGAGTGTACTGATGCGATTGTAGGGAATGGTATGCACCGGCCCGTTGTGATGTCTGAGTCGCATTGACCGGACAGAAATCTTCTCAACGGTGCCGGTGCTTCCTCCGACGTCTATGTATTCACCTTTTCGGAAGGCATCATCCACAAGAAAGAAGATGCCCGAAATGATATCGGAGACGAGAGTTTGGGCGCCAAAGCCGATAGCGAGACCAAAGACGCTGGCTGCCGCGATAAGGGGTGCTGTATCTACCCCAAGACTTGAAAGGGAGATCATGATGGCGACCGTGGTAATAACCGCAAGAAGTGTTCCGCGAAGCAGTGGAAGAATAGTGGCTATCCGCGTCAGCCCCTGGCCGCCCGGATCGCCACCTGCTTCGGTGTGATCGCCTTCATCGTCGCTAATGCCAGCTTCTTGCTGCGAGTCAATCCATCGCTTGACCGCAGACCAGGCCAGATTGGCAAGAATAACCGTGATGATGATCTGAAGGCCGGCCTGGCTAATGGTCTCGCCAAGTTTAGACCGCGTTAGTGTGATGATGTTGACATCCCAAATCTTCCCCAGGATCAACAGCGTTAAAGCAAGAATCACAATCCGCGCTAGCTTAACCACTCCGTCTCGTTGGTTGGAGCTCGGTAGCGAGTTCTTTGTGTGTCCCCATTCTCTTATCAGAGGGCCCACGAGGCCAAGGGAGAGCGGTGCAACGATTATCAAAAGTAGGAGCGTTTCGAGAACATCATTGAATACGCCTTTTTGGTTAAGTCCAAGTGCGCTTACTAAGCCAACTGCGAGCAGTACAAGCACAAAAGCATTGCCCACCGCCGGCCAAATATTCGCAAAAAGCCTCCGGGCAATCCCCGGGCTTTTGCCGGATTGAATCAGTAGGCCAACGGGGGTCTTAACGCGCCACATCAGAGCGATTAACAAGAGCATTAAGGTGACGGCACTGACGAGATTGACCAATGCAATCGCAGCGCTCGCCCGGTCGGATGGGAGAATATCTCCTAAGTAACCAGAAAAATAAAACATCGCAGTTCCCACTATCAGAATCGCGCTCAAACTATTGCTCAACTTTCTGGAGTCTTCGTCATTAAGCGGGGTTAGTCGAGTTCGTGGGCGGTTAGGAGAGAAAACGAGCTTGACGATCTGCACCAGAATCATCGCCGTTACGACGCCCGAGATGACCCCGAGTGCGAGTAAGCGGTTTGGCTCGTGTCCCTGGTACCCGATTTGGAAGGTGAGGTAGGTTATGGCTGCAAAGACGGCGGGAGAAAGAAGATCATATAAAAAAATCAAAAAACGTCGAATGAGGCGCTGCGGAAAATTCTCCCCCTCGCCTTGGGTTAACGCGTCATAAATTGATCGAGTTCTATTCTTTAAGAGTCGCTGAGCCAGCCAGCCAACGGTAATCATAGTTAAGATAGCTAAAACAACGATGATTACGGCGGCGGGTGCGCGGCCTGGTGGAGTCATCGCGTTGATGACGATCGAAGGGATCATCACGAGTTGTGAGGAGTGCACTGCAAGTTGACGTGTGTTTTCGCGAAGACGTGCCGAAATGTCGTCAACTTCTTTTGCAATGCCCGCCGCCTCTTTATCCGTGGGGCTGGAGTCTGTCTCGATGAGACCCCAGATGACATCCCTTACCTGCTGGTCGCTGAGGCGCGCCAAAAGGTCTTTTCGCTCCTGCGAACTTAACGATTGATTCAGCAGCATCTCCGCGTGGGTGTCGGTTGCCTGGGCAGGGGTTGCTACTGTGGCGAGAAGGGCCGCGCCGATGAGCGCTGTGAACAGAACAAGAACGGACCAAGGGCGAAGGGGCGGTCTCACGCCCTGATGATTGCGATGCATTCGTCTCACTCTAACCGTAAAAATTGTAGGCTTTTGACCGGGTTCTCTATTCTATCGTGCGGGATTTGGGATCTGGGGACTGATAAACCCGAAGCGGTATTACGTGCTAAGCGTTCGGCGCCGGGCAAAGCCCAAAATCAGACATCTGTCTAGATATTGTAGCCAAGATATTGTCTAATGGACCGGTAGATGCAAATTTCCATAACGAATAACCCAATATTTAATCCTACGTGAGATGGAGAGTTGAGAATGAAAATGTCGACGTTAGGCGTAGCCCTGATTTTTTCGGGAATGACTGCAGTGGCTCAAGCGGACATGGATCCGAAGGCGCTCGTAACTGAATCACTGGGAAAACTGGCAGCCGCAGATGCTATGTCGGTTGATATCGCAATTGCAGAGGAGGCTGTACTGAGCCAGGGGCTGAAAATTCGCAGCTTAAGAGAAGGATCGGCGCTGCTGAACCGCAGTGGCGGTTTCAGATTCGCGCGTAAAGGTGCACTGGTCAATCAAGTGGTGTCATATGATGGCAAGAACGTCTACGGGATTGGCCACAACGCTAAAGTCTTTGTCTCCGCTCCGATCTCCGGTTCAAACGATGAGGTCATGGATGTACTCACAGAGGAAGCGGGCGCTTATCTTCCGGGCCGAGATCTCTTTTATGCGGATGCCGCAGAAGCTTTATTGGCGGAGGTGACCGAAGAGCATTACTTAGGCATGGCTCCAGTAAATGGCGCCTGGTGCCATTATGTCGTGATGCGAGGCCCCGATGTGGATTGGCATCTATGGGTCAGCGATGGAGACATGCTGCCTTGTAAATATCTCATTACCTCCAAATGGATGGCGGCGGCTCCGGAATTTGAGATGACCTTCACGAACTGGAACCTGAGTCCGAGTATTACGGCGGACAGCTTCACCCTGAGTGCGCCCGAGGGCTACGCAAAGGCAAAGTTCGTTGATATGCAACCGCAGTATTAGTTACGCGTCTTTTGAATTAAAAAATGTTCGGGCGTAAGCGCTGCGCCCGATCAGTGATGAAGCACTCATTAAGGACAGAACCATGAAACTCATAAAAATTGTTGGCACTGTCGCGATCGGTGCCGTATTAATGACGGCCCAATCGATTCAGGTCGGCACGCAAAGCGGTTCGGGCTGGGTCAGTTTTTCATTTAACTACGCTGCGGCAGATGGGGAGGACCGTCGTGTGGCACGCCGCACCTCGCGCCGAACCGCGAGCCGTCAGGCATGTGGCTCCTCCTGGTGCTAGCTTTGATTTATGACGTAAAGAAAGTACAAAAGAGAGGACAAGAGACCAACATGAAAAAAAAATTAACTGTAAAACCTTCGCCGTTGCGCAGAGGCCTGACTCTGTGCACAGTTGTTGCCGGACTGTTGCTGATCAGTTCCCTGCAAATAAAAATCCCGCCCAAGGGGGCCGAGGGATGGATTAGCGCTTCTTTCAACGAGGCCGAGGCGGATCAGAATCGGCGCGTGGCACGACGAACCTCACGACGGACC
>Ga0208547_1000073_pt1 | contig 45512 bp, 55 predicted proteins | sample DEB08_DNA_5_FD_185501 | JGI IMG/M metagenome (GOLD analysis project Ga0208547, IMG submission 185501) | Aqueous microbial communities from the Delaware River and Bay under freshwater to marine salinity gradient to study organic matter... | ecosystem: Environmental > Aquatic > Marine > Coastal ...
TCATGGTACTGGTAAGTCTACAGCAGCATCGTGGGCAATGCTATGGTATTTTTTGATGCATTACCCAAATAAAGTTGTTGTAACTGCGCCCACCAGCAGCCAGCTTTTTGACGCGCTGTTTGCAGAGTTGAAGCGTTGGATAAATGAGCTGCCAGAGGGCTTGCAGAGCGTTTTGAATGTTAAGTCAGATCGCGTTGAGCATATGTCTGCGCAGAGTGAGATGTTTATTTCCGCTAGAACGTCACGCGCAGAAACGCCTGAGGCCTTGGCTGGTGTTCACTCTGAGCATGTTATGTTGGTTGTGGATGAGGCTTCTGGTGTGCCTGAGCAGGTATTTGAGGCTGCAGCGGGGTCCATGTCGGGTCATAGCGCGACGACGATTATGCTGAGCAACCCTACGCGAAGCAGCGGTACGTTTTTTGAGAGCCAGACGCGCATGGCGGATAGCTGGTGGACACGCCGTTGGTCTTGCGTAGATAGCCCTCTGGTGAGCGATGAGTTTGTTGAGGAGATGCGTATTAGATATGGTGAGGAAAGTAATGCTTATCGTATTCGTGTTCTTGGTGAGTTTCCTCTGGCTGATGATGACACGATCATTCCATACCACTTGGTAGAAAACGCTACGCACCGCGATGTGCAGATTGATGAAGATACAAAGCCTGTCTGGGGCTTGGATGTAGCTCGCTTTGGTACGGATAAGACTGCGCTTTGTAAGCGCCATGGTCCGATTGTGAGTGAAATTATGGCGTGGCAGGGGCTGGATTTGATGCAGACTGTGGGTCGTGTTGTTGCTGAGTATGAGGCGTTACCGCCCAGCAGACAGCCCACGCAAATCCTTGTTGACAGCATTGGCGTAGGCTCAGGTGTGGTGGATCGTCTGCGTGAGATTGGCCTACCTGTGCGCGGCGTGAACGTTGCCGAAAGCCCGTCTATGGGCGATACTTATCTAAACCTTAGATCAGAGCTTTGGTTTAAGACTAAAGGTTGGCTTGAGGATCGCTCTTGCAAGCTACCGAAGAACGACAAGTTGATCGCAGAGTTGACCAGTATTCGCTACAGCTTTACCAGTTCAGGCAAGATGAAAGCTGAGAGTAAGGATGAGATGCGCAAGCGTGGCTTGACCTCGCCCGACTTGGCTGATGCGCTGTGCTTGACAATGGCGAGTGACGCTGCAACTGCTTTGTCTGGGTCATTCTCTAGCTGGCGGGGCGAAATTAGAAGGAATTTGCGTGGAATAGCGTAATGTGATACGTTTGCAGCAAAAGGAGTTAGCTATGGCGTATGGAAAGAAAATGGGAAGCAAAGCTGGTTTTAAACCATGCAAAGGTTGTCCAACACCTGCAGCGTGTAAGCGTAAGGGTAAATGCATGGCTAAGGCTAAGAAGTAATGCCAAAGGGTCTTTATGCAAATATTCACCGAAAGCGTAAGAGGATTGCAGCAGGCTCTGGCGAAAAGATGCGCAAAGCTGGTGCAAAGGGTGCGCCAACTGCTGCAGCATTTAAGAAGGCTGCTAAGACAGCTAAGAAGAAAGTAAAGAAGTGATGTAATGTTTACCGCGTTTGTTCTCTTGTGCGCCCAGAATTACTGCTTTGCAGTCGGTGGGCCTGCGTATGCTGATGAGAATGAATGTATTGCTGATTTTATGCAGAACGGAGTTCCATCTTTGCAGATGAAATATCCAACGTATACAATCATGCAGGTTAAGTGTTATGAATGGGAAAAGCAGGTGAGGTCCTAATGCCGTATTCTAAGTATAGCCCAAAGCAAAAAAAGTTAGCCGCAGTGGCCCCACCACGCAAGAAAATTACTGGCGCAGACCTAAAGAAGATTGGCGCAAAGAAAAAAGGTAAGAAGAAATGAACGCAGGACAGGCATTAGGTTTATTAGCTGGCTTGGGCGCTGTTAATGCGCTAGGCGGTGGTAGATTAGAGGAAAGGCTTGGTGGCAGGGCCGCAACAGGCAAACGCTTTACTGGCTTGCTGGATATGTTAGATGGCGGCGGTGCAGGCGCATCTGGCGATAAGTTTGAGGGTGGTGGCTTAGTTTCGATGCTGGGCAATCTTTTTGCTAAACCGCTTGAGGCTCAGGGGAATGTTGAGCGGATTGCTAAGGTTGTAAGGGACGAAAAAGCAGCTCCCTTGACTTCATCCGCAGAGACTTCCGAAAAAGAAAACAGTCTTCTTTCCGCGGCGCTAGCAGACATTGAGCGCCAGCGTGGCCTTCAGCAAGATTTATCTGATCCGCGTGATCAGCAAGGCGCTACTGCATTTCGCACCCCACAGGCTTCAGATTATCCAAGCATGAGTATGCCATACATAGAAGGCTACACAGCTCCGACTGGCGCAGCTAGCGAAGAAACTGGCCTTCTTAGCAAAAACCAAGCCGTCCCATCTATGGTAAACTACAATCCATCAGTGCCGAGTTTACTTGCATTTGCTCAGGATAGGGATTTTCTTTCTCCCGTCGTGCAGCAAGATTATGCGGATTATTTGGAATATCTAAACACAGGGCGCTACCCACGTGACTAAAGACCCCCGCCTCGCCCGCGCTGGAGTATCGGGTTATAATAAGCCCAAGCGCACTCCAAGCCACGCCACTAAGTCACACGTAGTTGTGGCAAAAGAAGGCGATAAGGTTAAGACCATTCGCTTTGGCCAGCAAGGCAAGACGGGCGATAAAACTATGACAAAGCGTGCTAAGTCTTTTAAGGCGCGCCATGCGAAAAACATAGCCAAGGGCAAGATGTCTGCGGCTTACTGGGCCAACAAAGTGAAGTGGTAGACCATATAGTAATATATATGCTATAAATAGCCAATCTTAGGAGTTTAACATGGCAATTACAACCTACGCAGATTTAAAGACTGCAATCGGGGATTGGCTAAACCGCGCTGACCTTGATGAAAAAATCCCAGACTTTATTGATTTAGCGGAAAGCACTCTAAACGACGTGCTGCGTAGCGCTGACATGGTTGCGTCAAATACAACTGCAATCACATCTGGTCGCGCCGCGTTGCCAGCGGATGCGCTAGAGGTCGTGTACGCGCAGGTCGCGTCTACTGAGGATGAGCCGTTAGAGCAAATTACGCCGCAGCAGCTTACAATGCTACGCCGCACGCGCACACGTTCTGCGGCAAACCCGCGCTTCTTTGCAATCATTGGTCGTGAAATGGTTGTAACGCCGTCACCGTCTGGCTCTCTGTCGATTGACATTGACTACTACCAGCGCATTCCGTCTTTGCGTTCGGGTGCGTCAGACGGCACAAACTGGCTTCTGACAGATGCGCCGCATGTGTATCTTTACACGTCATTGCTACATGCAACGCCATTCCTAATGGATGACGCGCGTTATCAGGTGTTCAACAACACAGTGTCGCAGCAAGTTATGGCGGCAGTCAAGTCGCAGCAGACGCTATCGTTTGATGACGTTAAATCTGCTGGCTTCTCATTGTCTGCGCCTGCTGACGTTGCATCTGCTCAACAATCTGCATTGGCTGCTGTTAGCAACGCTGCAAACAACGCATAAGGTGACACATGCCATCGACATACGCGGAACTCAAAGACCAAGTTAGAAACTTCATCAATAAGCCTGACATCGATCAGACGATTGATACGTTTATTGACTTGGCGGAAGCAGACATCGCGCGCAAGGTTCGCCATTGGAAAATGGAAAAGCGCGCGACAGTTCAGCTAGACGATCAGTATTCGCGTGTGCCGACTGACTGGCTAGAGAGCATTCGCTTTTACTTGAGCGAGGGCAATACGTTTGAACTCACACAAGTAAGCCACGCTGAAATCATCAGCAAGCGCGTGGATGCGTTAAACACGACAGGGCGCCCGCGTTATTTCACAATGAGCGATGGCGCGTTTGAGGTGTATCCAACGCCAGACACGGCATACACTGCGGAGCTATTGTATTACGCAAAGAACGAGGCTCTGTCTGATAGCAACACATACAACTGGCTACTGCAGGATGCGCCGGACGTTTATCTGTATGGCACGTTGATGCATACGGCGCCATTCTTGGGTGAGGACGCGAGAATACCCGTCTGGGCGAACCTATATCAATCTGCTCTTGATAGTGTTAATCTATCGTCAGAAAAAGCCATGAGCCAGAAGTCTGGCTTGCGAATGCATCTTAGGAGTTACTAATGAGTTTTACAGACTATCTTGAAGATAAGATACTGGGGCATGTGTTCGAAGGCGCCGCCTATACCGCGCCATCAACACTTTACGTTGGGCTGCACACGTCTGCGTCTAGCGATAGCGCTGCAGGCACTGAGGTGTCTGGTGGGTCATACGCGCGTCAAACCGCTACGTTTTCTGTGAGCGGCACAAGTCCAACGGAAGCGGCAACAACATCTGCAATTGAGTTTCCGACTGCCACAGCCTCATGGGGAACCGTGACTTACGCTGGCGTTTACGACGCTTCTAGCGGTGGAAATTTGCTTGCATATGCACAGCTTACCGATCCAAGCGATTTTACTACTGCCTTGCCTAAGACGATTGAGACGGGCGACATCTTTCGCATTTCCGCTGGAAACCTGAAAATACGATTGGACTAATCCATGGCTACTATTGTTACACGTTCTGGGAAGGGGTCACCGCTTACCCATGCCGAAGTTGATGCCAACTTTACAAATCTAAACACGGATAAGCTGGAGTTATCTGGCGGCACCATGACGGGTAACTTGTCCTTCGGCGACAACGACAAAGCCATCTTCGGGGCTGGGTCTGACCTACAGATTTACCATGATGGGTTGCATAGTTATATTAGCGATCAAGGCGAAGGTCGCTTGCGTTTAGCAGCTTCAGATAAAATACAGTTTTATACTGCTGATTTAAGTACAAAATATGCTGAGTTTACTGCAAGTGGTGCCGCTGAATTACGATATGCTAATGCTACAAAGTTCGCCACCACCAGCACAGGCGTAGACATCACGGGTACTTTGACCAGCGATGGGCTGACTGTGGATGGGGTAAGCACGTTTACTTCAAATATATTCATTAGCCATAATGTAACTCCATTGATCCGCCTTGAAGACACGGATACAGCATTAGATTTTGACTTACTTACTGCGGGTTCAAGCGCAACTATTAGGACGAAAAACGGCAGTTACCCATTGCTCCTTCAGACCAATGAAAATGACCGCATCAAAATCGCAGGCAACGGCGACATCAGCTTCTACGAGGACACAGGCACCACGGCAAAGTTCTTCTGGGATGCGAGTGCTGAGAGGTTGGGCATTGGGACGACAAGTCCATCAGCCTTAGTTGATATAAGTAAGTCTGGAACTGGAGACTATTCTACACTTAAACTTAGTAATACTGGAGCATCTGGTCGTAAATATGAATTAGGAGTTGGAGGCAGTGGCACAGGAAACTACGCAGGTAAGTTTTATGTTTATGATAGTACAGCGGGTCAGCCACGTTTTAGTCTAGATAGTTCTGGTAATGTTGGCATTGGGACGATTTCGCCTGACAATAGTTTGCACATTTCGTATACAGATAGCACTGCATATTCAGACGCTACCCATGATGCGGGCATTCAAATAGAAAATACGGATACCACTACAAACTCATTCTCACAGCTTCATTTCAGAACAGGCAATTCTGATAGCTATATACGCAACATTAGGGAGGGCGATAACTTAGCATCTCTTGCTTTCCTAACTGATGATGGTGGGGCTACAGGTGACGTTGGCGAAGCCATGCGCATCGACAGCTCTGGTAATGTTGGCATTGGGACGAGTTCGCCTAGTGAGTTACTTGAAGTATCTGCCAACACTGGTGCAGCAATTAAAATAACGTCAACTGATACTGGATTACTAACTGGAGAAACTATAGGCTCTATCAAATTTGAGAGTAATGATGCCAGTGGAACACCTCCACACACTTCGGGTCAAATTGATGTAATTGCAGAAGATGATTTTGGACGTGGCGCTATGGCGTTCTCAACGGGTCGTAATCTTGACTTCCAAGAAGCCATGCGCATCGACAGCTCTGGACGGGTTGGCATCGGAACGAGTTCGCCAGCAGTACCTTTGCATATAGACATGGGGACTGATAACAATGCTTTGTATATTCAGAGTTCAGATCAGTTTGCAAATATCGGTTTAATAGATGGCTCTGGCTCTGGTAAGATCATCATGGATAGTGGTGAGCTTTCATTTACAACAGGTGGTGATGCTACAACCAGTTTTTTAGGTAGCTCAGAACGCATGCGCATCGACAGCAACGGACAGGTTGGAATTGGGACGAGTTCGCCTGCTGCTCCTTTAGAGGTAGATGGTGGCTCCGATATAGCTTTCTTTACTGGAACTAATGTTAGATTAAAAATACAGAACCCAAGCACGGGTGTTTTACAGCTTAACAGTGCAGGCGCAGGTGACAGTTTATCATTTGCTACAGTAGACACAGAACGCATGCGCATCGACAGCAGCGGTAACTTGCTGGTGGGTAAGACAACGGCTGACAGTGGAGCCACTGCGGGGATTGAGACTAACGACAATGGTCGACTTAATGCAACACGCAACGGGTCTATTGCGGGGGTATTCAACCGCCTGACATCAGACGGCGACATTGTGCAGTTCCGCAAAGACGGCACCACTGTGGGGAGTATTGGGGTTAGGGCGAATGATAATCTTTATATTAACTCACCCCACAACGGGATAGAATTTACTAATACAGATTTCCGCCCTGTTGATGGTAACGGTGACAGGCTTGACGGCACTACCGATATTGGCGATGCCGATAACCGCTTCAAAGACCTCTACCTCTCTGGCGGTTTGCGTGGCGATACCACCTTTAAAAACAACGCTGGGACAACTGAATACGCTAGGTTTGACAGCAGCGGTAACTTGCTGGTGGGTAAGACGAGTGTTGGATTATCTGGGGAGGGTTCTTACTTCCAAGCAGACGGTGCCATTGTGGGTACAAGAGATCCATCCTTAACAACAGACGCTGTTTTCTATGCAAACCGACTTGTTGATGACGGAAATCTTTTTAACTTCTACAAAGACGGCACCTCTGTGGGGAGTATTGGGTCTACTGTTATAAGTTCAGTTAGATATATGTATATTGCAGGAAGCTCCTCACAACCTTGTGGAATTGGTTTTTATGCGAATGGTATTTTCCCAGTAACCGACACTGGAGCGGGCGCAGACAATTCAAAGGACTTAGGTTCAGCGGGGTATCGCTGGGATGACGTATACGCCACCAACGGCACAATCCAAACATCTGACCGCAACGAAAAGCAAGACATTGCAGAGCTAACAGACGCAGAGCAACGTGTCGCTGTAGCTGCTAAAGGTTTACTGCGCAAGTTCCGCTGGCAAGATGCTGTAGAAGAAAAAGGCGATGAAGCCAGAACGCACTTTGGTATCATTGCACAAGACCTACAAGCTGCATTTGAGGCTGAAGGATTAGATGCTGGTGACTACGCCATGTTCATTCACACAACTTGGACTGACGAAGAAACTGGCGAAGAAAGATCACGCATGGGTGTTCGCTACAGCGAATTACTAGCGTTCATCATTGCTGCAATATAGGAGAAACATCATGGCAATTACATACACATGGTCAGTACCAATGACAGAACGTAACTTGGCAGACGGTGGCATTACTGTAATCCACTGGCGTTGCACAGGCGTAGACGGTGATTACTCTGCGTCTAGCTATGGCACAACTAGCCACACACCAGATGCGGATGCGGATGGCTTCATTGCTTACGATAGCGTAACGGAAGCCAACTGCATTGCATGGGCGCAAGCCGAAGTAAACCAAGCGGATGTCGAGGCGGCGATTGCTGCCAAGATTGAAGCTGACAAAACCCCAACCAGCGCAGCGGGAGTACCGTGGGCCGCTGAATAACATAAAAGGAGATCAAATGACTGAAGACAAAAAGGTCATCACGATTGACGATGTAGACTACACTGAAGACGAGTTGAACGACACTGCGAAAATGTGCATTAATCACATTAACAGCTTAGAGCAAAAGATTGGCAGCGCGGAGTTCAACTTGGATCAGCTTAGAGTTGGGCGCAACGCGTTCGTAGAGATGCTCAAGAAAGAGCTACCAGACAAAGGCTAAAGCATGACCGCATACTACGTCCAGCCAGAGCCGAGCGCATCAGGCGGTGAGACATACTGGCTGGAGGGGTATGCGGTTGGCGATGCCAAGTTTGCCGCAGCGCAGTCTGACGGCACAAGCACAACACTTACAGCGCCAACACGCGTGCAGATCGCGGCGATGCTGTCGGAGGGCGAGGTTACTTCGCTATTCGGCGGCAACCGCGTCGTTGCTGCAGGCGTGTCGCAAAGCCCAGCATCTGCTACAGTCACTGGCTCAGTTCGCATCCGCACTGCGGGTGTACGTTCTAGCAGCACAGGCACAACGCTTGTCGGCGGGTATCGTGTAAGGACAAACGGCTCACTAAGCCAAGCCGCAGCCACAACGCTAATCGGGGCTAACGCAACATTCGACGCCTACATTGTGCCGCGCAGCTTGTACGTCGAAGCAGACTACTGGGCGGTCAATTACGTTGACTACGCAATATCCTCGCACTCATCCGTACAGCCGTTGATTGTTAGGCCAACGGGCGCGTCTGCGCTCGCCACGTCCACGCCGCTTGTGTCTGGAGGCCGCATACGCACAAAGACAGGCGCAGTAAGCGCTGGCGAAGCAACCCAAATTATCGCAGCATCGGTCACTTACAGCAGCAACGCATTACTAACGCAGGCAACATCAATAATGCTTGCGTCGCTATCCGAGAAGTGGATTGACCTTGCGGAAGATGGCGACATCTGGACAGATCAGGCAGAAGACACAGACACATGGTCACTTGTCGCAGAGGCAAGCGGCACTTGGACAAACATATCTGAGGATACTGACATATGGACAGACGTATCCGAAGACACTGACACATGGGTTGATGAAAGCCCACTAACATAGACGAAAGCTAAAAACTGCTGTATGTTAGCAGCAAAGGAGACATCACATGGCTATCACGCTAACAAAACCCATAGTCGGCGGTTCTGACGGCACATGGGGTACTACTCTTAACAGCACACTTGACACCGTTGCCAATTACCTAGACGGCGATCTTGAGATTACGCCAGACCTGACGGCGGGTTCGTGGAGCGTCAGCGGGACTGCAGTCACGTCAAGCGCTGCCGAGCTTAACATATTGACTGGCGCAACTGTCACAGTTGACGAGCTGAACATCTTAGGCGGGGCGACTGTTACGTTCTCCGAGCTTAACGTAATAGACGGCGACACAGCCGCGACATCTACAACGCTTGCAGACGCAGACCGCGTAGTCGTGAATGACGACGGCACAATGGTGCAAGTTGCCATGACTGACGTTGCCACTTACACAAACACAGACGCAGACTTGAACGGCACGACTAAAATCGAGGAAGTCGTCGAGAAGGTCACAACGCAGACAAGCACGACTGGCACAATTACCTTTGACTGCAAGACGCAGGCCGTTGAGCTTTACACTGCAGATCAAACAGCCAATCGCACAATTAACTTTCGCGGCGATGGCAGCACAACGCTAAACAGCATGCTTGCCAATGGCGAAAGCATTACGGTTAGCGTTGCGATGACGCAGGGTGCGACTGCATACTATCTCAGCGCATATCAAATTGACGGCACTGCGGTTACACCTAAGTGGCAGGGCGGATCAGCGCCAGCCAGCGGGAACCCTAGCGGAATTGACGTATATACGTTTACCATCATTAAGACGGCGACGGACACTTACACTGTATTAGCGAGCCAGACGGAATTTGCATAATGCCAGCACTATCAACCTTCGGAGGAATGTCAGCTAGGGGCTTTGGCTTTAGAACGGCTGGTGTCTTCGAGTTTACGATTACATCTAACCAGCAAGAGCTAAACCTTAGCACGTATCTTACGTCAGAGGGATGGAACGGCAGCGACAAGGTTATCGTTAGCATCGCGTCTGGCGTTTACATCTGGTCTGACGATGTGACGGTTGGCGGATTAATCATACCGAGCAGCATGAGCGGCAAGGTAACAATCTTTAACTCTGGCTACATCATTGGTCGCGGCGGAAACGGCGGCGGCTATGACGGCGCAGCACAAAGCGGCGGGCCAGCGATTGATAACAGCGCGACAGGCGTGACGATCACCAACCAATCTGGCGCATACATCGCGGGCGGCGGTGGCGGCGGCGGAGGAGGCTCAGGCTACGGCGGAGGCGGCGGTGGCGCAGGTGGCGGTAACGGTGGCCGTGGTCGCCATGAGAACGGCACAATCTACTCTGGCGGAACAGGCGGAGCCGTCGGCCAATCAGGCACAAGCGCGCCACAGGACGTGTACTCAGGCGGCGGCGGTGGGCGCGGCGTAGGCGGTGGCACTGGTGGGGGCGGCGGTGCAGGCTCCAACTGGTTTGAGGGCCTTCGCGTAAACGGCGGCGGCGGTGGTGGACGCATCCTAAACGGCTCAGGCGGAGCGGGAGGCACGTCAGACCCCGCAGGGCCAATCGGAACAGGCGGTACAGGCGGGTCGCTTGGCAACGCAGGTGGCGCTGGCACTGCGACTTACGTTGGTGACGGTGGCGGCGGTTGGGGCGCAGCGGGTGGTGGCTCTGGTGCAGCGGGGGGCGCTGCAATCTCAGGCACATCAATCACAGTTGTGAATAACGGAACAATTTATGGATCGCAGGCATGACGTTAGTACCGATAGACTTGCCAGCAGGCGTATATAAGAACGGCACGGACTTAGAGGGTCAAGGCAGGTGGCAGGACGCGTCACTCGTGCGTTGGCGTGACAATACGCTGCGCCCAGTTGGTGGATGGACTTCGCGGATTGGCGCTGAGCTAGTTTCTAACGGAGACTTCTCAACGATACCTGATACATCTTGGACAGCAGCCACTGGGTGGACAATTTCTAGTTCAGGAACCTATCCAAATACCGCGACACATAACTACCCATCGGCCACCACACTGACGCAAGATATTAGCGTGATCCCTGCCAAGCATAGGATAACATTTGATGTTGGTGGTTTGGGTGAAAGCAACACTATAAGAGTTAGAGTTGGAGAAGACATATTTGGCCCAGATGAGGTAATATATCTCAGCGAAGAAGTGGCAAATGGATCGCATAGTTTTGACTTTGATATTACGGCAGCGGGGACTGTCACTATCATGGTCAATAAGCTGCAAACGGTAACGCCTGAATGGTACATCGATAATATTAGCTTGAAGCAGAAAGCGATTAGCGTAAATCCGATACGCGGTTTTCACACATGGGAAGCCAACGATGGATCGCGTTTTTATGCGGGCGGATCATACAACGAATTAAGAGTGGCTACATCAAATAACATGTTCTATGACATCACGCCGACTGGCCTTACGGCTGGAGACGAGCATAGCACGTTAGAAACAGGCTACGGGTACGGTAACTATGGTGTTGGCGCATATGGTGTTGAAAGGTCTGAATTTGGCTCTTACTCAGAGGCAAACACATGGTCACTGGACAACTGGGGCGAGTATTTGATCGCTTGTTCATATGCTGACGGCAAGCTGTACGAGTGGCAGTTAAATACATCGAGTGATGCAGCGCAAATCTCTAACGCGCCAATAGGAAATCTTGGTGCGGTTGTCACCGAGGAGCGTATTATTTTTGCGTTAGGCGCTGGGAATAACCCACGCAAAGTGCAGTGGTGCGACATTGAGGATAACACCGCGTGGACGCCAACATCCGCAAACCAAGCTGGCGACATTGAGCTGCAGACTGCTGGCCAGATAATGCAGGGTATTCGCACACGCGGTCAGGTTTTGATACTAACTGACATCGACGCGCACAGCGCAAGATACAGCGGCCCGCCGTTCATTTATGGCTTCCAACGTGTCGGCACAGCCTGCGGTGCAATATCCCGCGCGGCGGCAGTTGACACGGATGCAGGCGTATTTTGGATGGGCCAACGTGGCTTTTTCCGTTTCGATGGTAACGTCGTGCAAGAAATACCGTGCGATGTGTTTGACCATGTGTTTGGCGAGATACAGGACACAAACAAATCTAAGGTTTGGGCGTGGAATAATTCAGAGTTTGGCGAAGTCTGGTGGTTCTATCAATCTGATGCGCAGACCGATACAGGTGAGATCGACAAATACGTTGCCTACGATTTCAAAGAAAACCACTGGCACATTGGATCGCTATCTCGCACCGCAGGCGCACCGCGCGGCGTATTCCGCCATCCATTGCTCTTAGAAAGCACAGATGTTTACGAGCATGAGCAGTCAAACATTGGCGCGACAAATATGTTTGCTGAGACTGGCCCGATACAGCTAGGCAACGGCGACAACATTACACACGTAACCCAGATGATTGCAGATGAACGCGCAAAGGGTGACGTTCAGGTGAAGTTCAAGTCTCGCTTTTACCCGAATGGCGACGAGACAGAGCACGGCCCGTTTAACCCCGCAACGCCGACAGGGCTACGCTTCGCTGGCCGTCAATTTAAGATGCGCGTGGAGCCAGATGACGGTTCCAACTTCAGGCTTGGCATTGTTCGTGTTGATGCGCAGCAAGGGGGTAAACGGTAATGCCGATCCCAACGCTGCCAGTTATCGGAGCAAACCTTGACCAGTGGGGCAGACAGCTCACGCAGTATCTGTCGCTCAACTTGTCAAAGTTAGGCTTTAAGACTGCAGACGATAACCCGTCTGATAACGGCATCATCTTATGGGATGAGGTGAACGGCTATCCAGTCGTGTCCAAGAATAACGAGTTCGTGCAGATCGTTCTGGAGGATGGTCAATACGCTGGCGCAGTGACGGCAGACCAGACAGCAGCAGCTATAAACACAGCGTACGCTTTAACGTACACTTCTAGCATTGCCGATGGGGTCACAAACGGCACGCCTGCCTCGCGCATTGTCTTTGAGGAAGCGGGTCAATACATGATTAGCTTTTCCGCGCAGATTGCATCAACATCTAGCAGCACAGTCAACTTCTGGTTTTGGCCTCGCATAAACGGTGTTGACGTTACGGGGTCAACGATGAAGAACGCGCTGCACCAAAACGGCTCTGTTTTAGTTGTGTCGCGCTCTGCAATCTTTGATGTGAGTGCTAACGATTATTTAGAGGCCATGTGGGCAGTAGACAGCACAAGCGGGTTTTTAGATGCGACAGTGGCAACTGCATTTGCACCTGCCGCGCCTGCGTCAACGATTGCGATTACGAGGTTGCATGGATGAGGGTTCACGTTTGACTGATAATGTTGTAAACTTTGAACGAAAGCCGACTATTCGGATTGAACCCATTGTGGAAGACGTCCAAGCGGGTGTTGAGAAAACGCTATCACTGCTTGAGCCATCAATCCGGAGAAACGAACGCAACTCTTCTATGGAAGACGTTGTGAGAGACATACTAGAAGGCCGCAGCTTGATATGGGCTGTGTATATGCAGGACACGTTGATTGCCGCATTCACAACATGCGTCATGAGGCACCCTCAGAGGCAAACGCTATACATTGAGTATATGGGTGGCACTGACATGAACGTCTGGATGAACGCAGCCATAAATGTTCTCAAGGAAGTAGCAAAGCAGGGCGAGTTAGCTGCCATAGAAGCTGACGGAAGAATTGGATTTTCACGTTGCGTGCAAGATAAGGGCTTCTTGGAAACGTATCGACACTTTGAGATGGAGCTTTAGCCGTGGGCAAGAGTAGCACAACACAGACGCAAACCTCGACAATGGATCCGCTACAGCAGCGTTACATGGAGCAATACTTCATGCCAATGGCTGGCCAGATTGCGGGGATGGAGTTCACTCCGTATACCGGAGAACGCGTCGCGGGTATGACTGGCCTGCAAGAGCAAGCGTTAGCAGGTTACGGCGCACTCGGCGTCCCAGATCAATTCGGTCAGGCTGGTAGTGTATTCCAAGAAATAGCGGGCATGCAGGCACGCACTCCAGAGCAGCGCGCCGCAGACGTTGCACGTTACGCGCAAGAATACACCGCCGGCGTAATGGATCCCACGATCGCTGCGATGGAAGCGCAGCGCGCAAAGCAACGCACGGCGGAGGCGGCCACCCGCGCCAAGGCGGGCGCTTTTGGTTCGCGTGGCGACGTATACCGCGGCGCCTTAGAGGGCGAATACCAAGTGGGCATGGGCCAAACGTTAGGGCAGCTTCAGCAGCAAGGTTACTCTCAGGCCGTTGCACGTCAGCAGGCGGAAGACGCCGCACGACGCGCAGAGCAGGCGCAGCGCCTCGGAGCGGCTGGCCAGCTTGCCGGATTGGGCGCGACACAGTTCCAGACGCAGCTTGCCGGACTTGGCGCGCAGATGGGCGCAGGCGAAGCGCAGCGTCTTCTTAGCCAGCAAGGGCTAGACGCAGCGTATCAGGAGTACCTAGCGCAGCAACAATTCCCGCTTACACAATTCTCAGCGTTGACTGGCGGCGCATCAGCCTTCCCAGCGGGATTAGGTACAACGACGGGAACAACAACAAAACGCGATCCGATGGGGCAGTTTGCGAACATATTAGCTGCCGCTGGGAAAGCTGGTGAGGGCTTCGCGGCGCTAGGGTTCTCAGACATGCGCCTAAAGGAAAACGTGCAGCCACATAGCACGTCTAACGGTATAAACTTCTATACTTGGGACTGGAATGACATTGCTAAGTCTAAAGGCTTAGAGGGCAGCAGCTTTGGCGTTATTGCTCAGGAGCTTGAGGAAACTCACCCGAACCTAGTTGTACGCAGTGACGATGGATACCGCATGGTGAACTACGGCGGACTACAGCAGGAGCTAGACGCGTAATGGAACAGTATCTACTCACACAAGAAGACATCGACCGCCTAAATCTAACCGACGCAATCGCGGGTGACGTGGCAACTGAGCAAGAGCTACGGGCACTCTTCCCAGCGCAGATGAATGAGCAAGAACAGTTAGCACGTCAGGCGGAAACAGCAGCCATGGAATTTGCAACGCCGCAGACTGCAGCCATTCAAACCGAAGAAATGCCCATATCTTATCCAAACGACTACTCGGCGTTACGTGACCTTGGCTTAGACGTTGCTCAGACGCAAAATGTTTTAGACGCGATCCAAGCGGATCAACCTGCACCAGTTACCGTTAACCAGTCTGACACCTCCGCGTTTCAGCCTGCATTCTCACAGATGACGCCTGAGCAGCTTGGCCTCACCCAGACGCCTCCCGCTCTGTTAGACACAATACAGCAGCCAGCAAAGCCGGAAGACCCATACAGCAATCTATCAAAGACGCAGCGACGTATGCTTGCGTTTGCCGCACTTAGCGACGCGGGTATGGCGCTTCAGGGCAAGCAGGGAAGTTCGTTTAGCAACTTAATGAGAGACTTTACCTTGCGTGCAGATCAGGCTCGTAAGGAGCGTCAAGCGCAGTTAGAGCTAGAGGCAGAGCAAGTTAAGCAGGCAAAGATTGATGCACTACTAATCGGCGTAACTGGCTTATCACCAATGAAGCAAGCCCCGACTGGCGATACTACGCAGATGTCAACGACTGAACGCTTACAGCAGGAAATAGCTGCGCTGCAAAATGCAATGCCAACATATTTGCAAGCTGGTCTGGTCGACGAGTTTAAGATGATGTTGCAAACTAAACAGGATGAGCTTGCAAAGGCGACAGCAGTAAAAGAAGAGTATGATATAGACTTGGAGCAGGCGACTGGGCAGATCCAGTCAACTGAACAGGCGTTACGGGTTGCTGAGCGCGCACTCACGGCGGCTGGTAAATATGATAGCGTTGAGCAAATGCTATCTTCCCTGAAGGCTGGTGAATATGACCCATCGTCTTTCTTTATCACGCGGCAAGGTGTTGTTCCTGACACGAAGCAGTTTCGAGACTTCCAGTCTTTCGCTGAGCAGTTTTCATCAATCATGACGTTCCAAAACTTGCAAGCAATTTTGGCAACTGGCGCAAAACTTGGCACGCTCTCTGACGCTGACCTGAAGGCGATCGGCGCGATTTCTGGCCCGATGGATGCAGTAAACAATCCTCGCCAAACTGCGCAGAACATTCAGTTCGCATATGAGCAACTCATGGAAGAATTAGAGCAGCAAGAAGAAAAGTTAGCCGAGCTCAAGTTAAAAGGATACTAAAATGGCGACGGTCAAAGAATACTTAGATGCGGCTGAAAAGGCTGAGGCTCGTGGGAACGAAGCCGACGCTGCGCTATTTCGTAAGATGGCTGACAGGCTTGCAGGAACAGCGCAAGAGGCAAGGTCAGAGCCAACTCCAAAAGCTAAGCCAAGAGCCACGGTATCTGGGGCAGCCAGAACACTTGCGCAGGGTATTACGCTGGGCTTTGGTGACGAGGCTGAGGCATATGTTCGTGCGACATTCTCTGGCCGTGAGCGCGATGAGATTTTGGCTGAAGTGCGTAAAGACCTCAAGCAATTTAAGAAAGCACGCCCTGCGCTAGCTACTGGCCTAGAGATAACGGGCGCCATCGCGCCCACATTAGCTGGCCCAGTTGGACTAGCCGCTCGCGCGGGCTTGGCAGGCACAAGAGCGGGGATGGGAGTTCAAGCTGCACGTGGCGCTGCTGCAGGCGCTGCAGAGGGCGCTGTGGCAGGATTTGGCGCAGGTGAAGGCGGATTAGGTAAACGGCTAGAAAGTGCAGCCACAGGTGCCGCTGTAGGCGGCGCTCTAGGCGGTGCAATGCCCGCCGTTGCAGGGGTAGCTGGTGACGTAGGGTCTCGTGTTATTGATGGGCTTGGCTTCACGGGGCCAAAGCGTGCAGCGCAGCTTGCAGAGCGTCGCGCCCTCACAGCCTTAGAGCGCGAGGGTTTAACTCCCCAAGGCGCACTAGAGCGACTACAGAAGGCGCAAGCGGCAGGAGCCCCTATGATGCCAGCAGACATCGGTGAGGCAACCCGTGGGGCTGCGTACGCAGCACAGGCGGTGCCATCAGCGACGCGCACAGGTGTGCTTGAAGCCATGATGGAGCGAAGCGTTGAGCAAGGTGGGCGCATTGCAGATGTTACCGCTGAAAAGATGGACGCTGCCGGCGCATATGGATTGGATTATCTGGACGACTTATATGAAGCCCAAGCGGCAAAGTTCCAGCCTTTGTATGAGGCTGCCGATGTAAACATACCGGCAGAGCCATTCCGCACATTTGCAAATCGCAAGGTGTTCCAAGATGCGTTTGCCGCTATACAAAGTCGCGCCGACACTCTTGGTGAAGATGTTATACCAGACTTAGAGACTGCGCTGTCTGGCGAAACTGTTCCAACAATGTATTTGCAGAAAATTGCGCAAGGTCTCGATCGCGTAATTAACGCAAATACAGATAGTGTGACCGGCAAACTTAATGACCGTGCAAAAGATGTTCTCACGGTGCGCAATCAGTTTAAGGCGAGGATTGGCGACCTGAATGACGCCTTTAAAAAAGCTGACGCGCAGTTCGCTGACTTTTCTGAAATGCGCCGCGCATATGATGTTGGCGATGCATATGAAAAACTAACAGCTCAAGAGTTTGCGCGTAAAGTTGCCAAGATGAAGCCAGATGAAGTTGAAGCGATGAAAGTCGGTATGATCACCAAGATCCGCAACATCGCATCTGGCTCCGATCGCACAGACTACGTGCAGCGTTTGTTTGGGTCACCGAAGCGGCGTGAGGCTTTGCGCAAAGCGTTTCCTGATGATGCATCGTTTGATCAGTTTGAAGAATACATGCGTGCAGAGGCCGCAATCATGCGCACACAGCGTCGTGTTCTTGGCGGCTCTGATACGCAACGCAACATCCAAGAAATGGCTGAGCAGGGCGTTGACCCCGCCTCTCTATTGCAGTTAATCGCAGGTGGTCGTGGAGAGGCCGTGCGTCAAGCCGCTGGAGCACTGTCTACGCGTGCGCAAGGTATTGGCGCGCCGGTTGCAGAGCAGATGTCTGAAATCTTGTTTGCACGTACACCTCAGCAGCAACAGCGTGCAATGCAGCGTTTATCTGGTCGGCAAATGCAGGATGAAATGCTGCGCCGCAGATTGCTTGTCCAACCTGAGTTGTACGGCGGGGCGCTGGGCGCAGCTCTTGGCATGAACCAAGAAGACTTTTAATCCGCAGACTTCGCCGCGCGCTTCTTCGGCGCCGGCTTCGCTTGCTTCAGCTCATCGATCTCGGCGGCTTGTTCTTGGATAAGGGTGGCCGCCTTTTCGCATGACCGGAATAATGCCAGCACGTTGTGTACACGGTGCGGCTGGTTCAAGATGCGGACGAGTTCGCGTTGTTCTTCAGTAAGCATGAGAGATCCTCCGTTAAATGCTAGTTAACTTTTAACAGCGTAGGGATTGTAAAGCAAACCGGAACTAAATATAGTGCACTGGAATGCTTAGGACACACCATGTTCCTCATTCGCCTCCCTGTACTGCCCTGCGTGAAAGCGCGGGGCATTTTTTTCTTGTACATATGTTACCGCCGTGTTAACAGAGGGTATGTACAGAGGAGGTACACATGACACTTTCAGAAGCACACAGCATCATCGGATCGCTCGGCAATGCGTTTGCAGAGGCAATGATCAAGTTCAACCATACAATGCCAGACAGCAGCATGCTGATGCACGGCTTAGCGGCTTACATCAAATTAAACTTGGAAGGTGAATGGCCGCAGGTTGATGAGGCGTACAACGTAATCATCGACAGCGCGTTAGCCGATTACAAAAAACTATGTGGGGCGTAACGCTCCGCGATTTCATCTTGGCGCTGCACGGTGTGGACATCGTGTGGACGCCAGCAACACAGGAAGAGGAACCACCGTTTTGAAATACGATATCACAACTGGCGAATACGTCATCACACCGCAGGAACGCATGGAGCAACTTGTCGAGCGCATCAAGAAGCGCCTGATTAAGATTGACCGTTTAAACGACATCAAGGGCGTGCGCAGCGGCAGCGTCAGCGCAGACATCGGCATGGAGATGGCGTTGCTATCAGACGACCGCGCAGAGCTGCGCCAGATGCAGAAGGAGCTTGGTATCCATGTCACAGCTTAATACATTCGTCATCGTCACCGTGTGCGCTCTAGGCGGCGTCAGCATCGCCCGCGCGATCGAGGTGTTTTTATTTGGAGGCTTTTAATGAGTTTTACTTGGCCAAGGGGAATGCTTCCAACTGAAGAGCGTTGGCTTATGTGCATCGACATCATCAAGGAAGTGTGCGGTAACGAAAACCGCATCATGCAGAAAAAGGTCAACATGAGCAATGCGCAGCGTGAGGCTGGCCAGAAGGGAGGCCGAAAGCGTAATGAGCGCCACTACCAAGTGATTAAGGAGATGGCAGCGGCTGGTAAAGATAACAGGCAGATAGCCAGAAAGCTCGACATAACTCTGCAACGATTATACGAATTTCGCTCCAAGCATAAAATATGATATAAGGCTCTTACGGGAGCCTTTTTTCATGGAGGATGTAGCCATTCCCTACGCAGATAAGGAGCGCCAGAAGGCGTACAATAAAGAGTATCGCAAAAAGTATTACCAGAAAAATAAGAGGAAAATTCAAGACAGAATTAACACCTACCGCCGCAACAAGCGCAAAGAATACCGCGCGTGGAAGGAGACGCTTTCCTGCGTTAAATGCGGGTTCTCGCATCCGGCGGCGATCGACTTTCATCACGTCATAAAAAGCGACGACAACCAGCGTGTCACAGACTTAGTGCGTAACGGTCGCTTTGGCGCCGCACAGAAAGAAGCACTGGAACGCTGCATTGTATTGTGTGCGAACTGCCACCGCATACTGCATGATGAGGAGAAGTAGTCGTGTGGGGAGCCAGAGAGTGTCGGGCTATCTGAGGGTCAACAAAACCGCCCGTGGTATGCGGTTGACTTTTACTCCCCACCGCGCCTTTTTAGTTTAGTGAGCGGCATGGTCAACACCAAAATCGCGTTCCAGAGCGCTAATCCCATCTGCGTTGGCGTAGGCAAAAGCCAGCCTATGATGGCCAGTAAAATCACCCACATCGGTATGTCCTGATTGTTGACGGTGACGTTTTCGGCTGGGCCAAGCTCAACCTCTTTTATCGTCTCCGTCTGCACGATATCCCGACCAGCGGTAGACGTCGTCTCCTGACCTACGACTTTCTGCTCCACCTCCCGCGCCACGTTCGTGCCGATCGGGGTCACGCTCACTCCACCAGACGGCGAGAGAAAAGACGGCAACCCCAAGCAACCCCCAAGCAACAGCGGGAGACATATGACTAGCCGTGCAACCAATGCTCTACCTGAAAGCATGGACACGCCTTTGAGCTCACTTCGTTGTGGCCCCAGACAGATGTTATTGGATACTCGCCCTTCAGATCATCGAGCAGACGACGCAACGCCTTGTCTTGCTCTGGCGTGAAGTTTTCTAAGAAGCTATCGCCGGCAACGCCGCCGTGTCCGCCGAGCAAACAGATCCCGATTGACCCCTTATTGTGTCCCTTTGCGTGCGCTGGGGTGCGTGTGACGGGGCGTGCTGCGGCGACTGTGCCGTCGCGGTCAATGACATACGTGTAGCCGATGTCCGACCACCCGCGCTCCTCTGTATGCCAGCGGCGTATCTCCGCGACCTTATCGGCAGTCGAATGCCCCTTCATCCAGTTGGCGCGTGTCGCGCTGCAGTGGATGCCAATGCTGTCTATGTGTCTCACTTGATTTCCTTTCCCATGAAAACTGCTACTGTGCCAGTCATGGCTCCAGTAACCACACTGATTAAGCCCGCTTGAGATGTACTCAAGTCCGGTTGAGATAATGCCCATTCGATGCACCTTATGTATACTACTGTCTGGACTAACATCATTGCGCGCGGCCACACGCGCCATTGGTCAAGAATTGTTGCCATAGTGTTCTGCAATCCTCTTGTTACTTGTAATAATCACGACCTTACCATTCCGATCGTAAACTACGTATTTATTTACCACTTCCCCATGTAGACACCTAAATAGTAAATACTGAGAACAACCCCAGTGACCGCCAGTATTATACCAGCCGCGATTTGGATTTGCTCCATCTTCTTTTCGTGTGCTGCTTGCGCTGCCTTCTTGGCAGCTTGGCGCTGTTTACGTGCCTCTGCCTGCCATTGCTGCCAGCGATCCCATGTGCCAGCAGGGGCGTAGAGGCGGCAGTAGCTTTCCAGCTCCTTACGTTGCTGCCTTAGCTTCTCTAATGCTTGGAACTCTTCCCAGTCGCCCTGCTCGCCACCTGCAATCGCGGTGAGTGGACTATTCTTCTTTTTCTGGACTGCGTCTTTTACATCTTCTTCCGCAGAAAGAAATTTACCAACCGCGCTGATAAGTCCCGCAGTCTCTTTGCCATTGCCGAGAGCTTGACGGATAACCGAATAAGCGGCGTTCGCAGCGGCAATGCTCTCAAGTATAGCCATATCATTTGTCCGCCATTTTCTCCAGAGTGACGCGGATCTGCTGGATGTTCTCATCGATACGAGCAGACATGATTGCCTGCGTCTGCGTGGTATCTTCTAGCTTCTGGATCATGATCTCGTGGCGCGCGATATTACGTGTGTTTTCGTCAACGCCGCTGGCCAACATAGATACATACCAAACGACACCCGCCGCCTGCGCAAACACTGCTACAATTATCCCGATTTTTTCCATCAAAAAAGCACCGCTGATTTTTTTCTCACTTTAACATATCGACAACTATTGCGCCACATCTGACATTCGTGTTAACACAGTGTGAAAGATGGAGGATTATATGCCAGAATTGAAACAAATTGGCCCGCGTATACGTGAGGATGTTTACGAGGCGTTGCACGATTACAGCGACAAAACGCGCATGAGTATGTCGCTAATTGTGGAACTCTCGCTGAAAGATTTACTGAAACAAGCAGGTTACGAGTTCAAAGATGATCATCGGAATTGACTGCGGATATCGTACTGGCGGCGTCGCACTTGTAGGCGATGACTGGTCAGAGGTTCACGACTTGCCAACATACGATGAGGGTGGAGTTGACGTTACGTCACTAATGGATATCATAACCTCAGTCGAAAAAGTTGATCACATATACATTGAGAGACAACAGGCTATGCCAAAGCAGGGCGTCGTCTCCACGTTTAAGTTGGGCTACGCCTTCGGCCAGATCGTGTCTACATGCGCGCTGTCGCGCTCTCCGTATACGCTTGTGACGCCAAACAACTGGAAGCGTGCGCTTAATTTACCGCGTGACAAGGACGCCGCACGCAGGCTCGCGCAGCAGTGGTTTCCGGATCTCGCAAGCCAGTTAAAACGCAAGAAGGATGAGCACCGTGCGGAGGCATTGCTAATCGCGTTGTTCGGGAAGGGGAAATACGATGGCAGTTAATCACGACTTATCAAACGCGGAGTATCACGCGCTGCCGCATCTGTCCGCGTCAGGCGCAAAGACGATCGCGATGCAATCACTCGCCGACTATAAACATGGTGAGCGCAAGGAGACGACGGCGATGATCGTCGGCACCGCAGTGCACACTCTTGTGTTTGAGCCAAACCAAGCGGACACTATTTGGCAATGGGATGGACGTCGCGCCGGCAAGGAGTACAACGAGTTCAAGGAAAGCGCCGACGAGGCTGGCGCGATCATCTTGAACACGAAAGAATACGATCAGGTGAGCCGCATGGCAGAGGCGGTACGCGCAAACCCTGCAGCCGCCGAGATGCTATCTGGCAACCTCGTCTGCGAGGCCAGCGTACTTACGCAGGACGCGCTGACAGGCGTGGATCTGCGGGCGCGTCCAGACGGTTGGCGTACAGACATCGCATGCGTGCTCGACTTAAAGACGACCATCGATCCATCGCCGGAAGGGTTCGCTAAGCAGGCGGCCAATCTTGGATACCATATTCAGGAGAGCTTCTACCGCAGGGTGATGGAGCTTGACGGGCACGAGGTGGATCGGTTTATATTTATAGCTGTCGGGAAGGATGCACCGTACAAAGTAGGAATTTACGAACTCGACACCGAGAGCCTGAACGAGGGCGAAGCGGCTGTCCAGTATGCGCTGGAGCAATACGCGATAGCGCAAGCCAACAACGAGTGGGGCTACAATTACGGGGAGTTGACGACGATCCGTATCCCGCCTTGGTCGTTCAAATTTACAGAGGCAAACTAAGTCAAGGAGACACATTATGCCAATTTCATTCGGATCAAGTGACACAGAAAGCAACGGCGTCTACATTCGTGGAAACCTGCCGCAAAACCGCTGGTGGGCCAAGACGGAAGCTGGAGACGAGACAATCGACATGGATCGGGGTTTCGCCTGCGACATCAAGGAGGTTGTCTTCGGATGGCTTCACATCGATGTGGGCGTTCGTGACTGGCAGCCGTGGCCATCGCCTAGCCAAAGCATTGCGAAGCCAAGCGAAAGCCATAAGCAAGGCTTCAGCGTCAAGTGTTGGCTTGCTGACGGGCGTGAGGCGGAGTTTAGCGGAAACTCTTACGGTCTACGCGAGTTCATTGCGAAGCTCTACAACAAGGCGGAGACAATGGAAGAGTTCAACATGGGCAAGGTGCCGGTCGTCCAAGTGACGTCGACAACACCTGTCGTCGTGGGTAAGGGCACGTCGTATGACGTCGGGTTCAACATCCGCACTTGGATCGATAAGCCAGCGGGCGGGGAGCCTGCGCCGGAAGCACCAGCGCCTGCGCCAGTTGCAACGGCACCCGCACCAGCGCCGGCAGCGCCACCCGCTGCAGCGCCAGCCGAGGGGAACAACTTCGGGTTCTAATAAATGTAATAACGTGGGGCGCTACGGCGCCTCACGCACAATGACGCACAGGGAAAACGAATGTCAGAAGCATATTTCAACAAGGTACTCGACGGCGCGGTGCACGATGTCATCGCATCTATGAAAGGTGGCCGGAACGAGAACCTCAACAAGGCTGCGTTTGCGATCGGGCGGCACGCGCACCTCTCACCAGCCAACATTGATAACGCAATCCTGCAGCTCCACACTGCGGCGCGGCAAATCGGCCTCAAGGATTTCGAAATAAAGTCTACCATTGGCAGCGGTTTTAAACGCGGAGGCGAAAACCCAAAGCAGCTAGAAAGCTCAGATATACAACCGTATATACCAAGCGAGCTGGAGCGCCTGATCGCCAGACTGGCAAGCCAAGACTTGATCGTGCGCGACGAGGAAAATCGCAGCGACAAAATCAAGAAGGCGCAGGACGCGTGGGAGCGCGCCGTGCCAATCACACGCGAAAATCTAGACGCCGTAAAGCCTGCGCTGCTTTACCTCAACTCGCGTGGCCTGCGCGCATCATCCGCCGTTGGCATCGCGAAGTTCACGCCAAACGCATACGACGGGCCGGCGATCATCTTCGCCGCGACAACGCCGGAGGGCACGATAGAGGGCATACAGCAGGTGCTTCTCACGCCAGACGGAAAGAAGCGCGAGGTCAACGGGATCTCGAAATACTCACGCGGCGTGTTAGCGGGAAATGTAATGCAAATCGGCGAAACGCAAGGCGATCGCCCAATCTGCATTACGGAGGGGCCAGAGGACGCGCTCAGCATCAGGCAGGCGGTCGGCGAAGACGCAACCATCGTCTGCACGTTCGGCAAGGCGGGCATGGCGACGTATACACCGCCACGCGCATCAGACGTAACGATCTGCGCCGATCCGGATTTAGACGTGCACAAGTGCGTGGACGTGCTAAAGGGTGACGGCAGCACGCAGGTGCACGTCGTGCGCTTCGATCAGCTTGACCAAGAAAACGTCAAGGACGCAAACGACTACCTACGCGAGGCCGGCGAAACAAAATTGCGTGAGGCGCTGGCAACCGCGCAGCCTTATGCCGTAATGGCGGAGCAGCAGAAGCAGAGCGAGCGCCAGTGGCCAACGGAGTTCGAGATCATCGACCCGTCGCTCATACCGAAGCGCCGCTGGGTTTATGGTAAGCACTACATTCGCGGCTACGTCAGCGTGTTGGCGTCGCAGGGCGGCACCGGTAAGACGTCGATGCAGATGGTGGAGGCCGTATCGATTGCCATCGGGCGCGCGCTACTTGGCGAGGAAGTGCACGAGCAGTGCAACGTGTGGGTTATCAACGGCGAAGACCCGCTAGAGGAAATGCAGCGCCGGTTCGCCGCGATTATTCTGCATTACGGGATCAAGTCAGAAGAAATCAAAGGGCGCCTCTTCGTCGACGCCGGACGTGAGCTCATGATCCAGTTCGCAAAGCAGACGCGTGACGGCATCCTAACGGACGAAGACATGCTGCAGTACATGGTCGACATGATAAAGAAAAACAAAATCGGCTTGGTCATCATAGACCCATGGGTCAGCTTCAACGACATCAATGAAAACGACAACGTCGCGATGAACGCAGCGGTGTCGGCAGCGCGCTGGGTTGCAGACCAGACCGACGCCGCAGTCGTATTAACGCACCACATACGCAAGACAAACGGGGAAGACGCAACCATCGACAGCGTCCGCGGCGCCGGATCGCTGATCGGAGCAGCCCGTGCGGCGCGCGTCATCAATAAGGTTAGCCAAGAAGACGCCCTAAAGCTCGGCGTGAACGAGCAGGAGAGCCTCGGCATATTCCGCGTCGACGACGGCAAGGCGAACCTCGCGCCACCGGCGGCGAAGGCTGTGTACAGGCGCATGCACGGGGTGGAGCTGCCAAACGGCGAATACGTGGGCGTCTGCGTTCCGTTCAAAATGCCCGACCTCTTCGACGGGGTCAGCGCACGCGACGCACAGGCCGTGCAGCGCCTGATCGGGCAGGCCGCCGAGCGGCAGGAACCGTACCGGCTAGACGCGCGTGCGAACCATTGGGCGGGTAAGTGCGTCGCCGTGCAGCTCGACCTTGACATGGACAAGAAGCACGAGAAGGCGAAGGCGAAGGCTATCTTGGCCAAGTGGATTGAGACGGGCGTGCTAAAGGTGGAAGAGTGGCCAGATAAACGGCAGGGGCGTGACGTGCAGTGCGTCGTCGTGGGCGAGTGGATTAGCGCGTCGGAGATAGGGGGCTAATGTGGAAACGTTTAACCCTAAGATGGAAGCCATGGCCGCGCAGATCCATTATTACGCCAGTCGACGCGAGTGGGACATCACGGCGCGTGAGCTGGCTGACTTGCTCGGCGTGCATCACCTGCACATCATATCGATAACAAATCGTAAAGGCTGGACGCATCGGCTCAGACGCACTGCGCTCGATCGAACAGCGCCAAAGCTAACAGAGGGAGACGAGTGGCTATGACTAAAAAAGTTATTGCAGTATGGTTTTCGTGTGGAGCCGCTAGTGCAGTGGCAGCGCACTTGACAATAAAGAAGTATGGCGAATTTTGCGAGGTGCGTGTGATTAACAACCCTGTGGCGGAGGAGGACGAGGATAATCGCCGCTTCTTACGCGACGTCGAAGACTGGATTGGCCAAGAGATTGAGATATGCACAAACGAGAAGTTCCCAAGCGCTTCAGCCGTTGACGTCTGGGCTAAACGCAAGTTTATGTCTGGCGTTGCTGGCGCACCATGTACGCTTTTACTGAAGAAGGAGGCTCGGCAGCAATGGGAGGCGAAGAACCATGTCGACTTTCATGTGCTAGGTTTCACCTCGGAAGAGGAGGGGCGTCACGAGCGTTTCGTTCGCACTGAGCGAGAAAACGTTCTGCCAGTGCTAATTGATGCACAGTATTCAAAGCTAGACTGCTATCAGTTACTGCGTGCTAACGGCATAAAGCCTCCGCGCGTTTACAAGATGGGCTATCCAAACGCAAATTGCATAGGCTGCGTTAAGGCGTCGTCTCCGACATACTGGAACCACGTCAGAAAGATGCACCCAGACGTGTTTGAAGAGCGCGCCAGTCAATCGCGGGAACTTGGAGCGAAGTTGGTACGTGTAAACAACGAGCGTATATTCTTGGACGAGCTTCACCCAGACGCACTCGGAAAGCCAATGAAAAATCTGGACTTTGAGTGCGGCTTATTTTGCGAGGAGTGGGATCATGACTAGACCGTTTTACGAAACCGCCGAGGATCGCAAGAACGAGCGCAAGCTGGCGCATCTGATCGAGGTCAACTACAACTGCATCCTACGCAAGATGCCAATAAAGCTGTCTCTCGACTTCATGGCGATGCGCGACGGGCGTGCGGTCGCGTTCGTGGAGGCCAGACAGCGAAAGACGGCGATGCACAGGTATCCAACGTACATGCTGTCGCTCTACAAGGCGATGCAGGCGCGCTCACTCACGATGACGACGGGCTTACCCTGCTTCCTCGCCGTGCAGTGGTCTGACAAAGCCGGCATCGCACAACTTCCGCCAGCGCACGAGAATATGCATGTGGAAATGGGCGGCACGACGCGCAGAGACGATCCACAAGACATCGAGCCTATGGTACACTTTGACATAGCAAACTTTAAGGAGCTGAAGCTATGACACAGATAGTACGTGAGATCCATGCAGACGAGGACGACCGCCTAGAGCTAGGGCGCATCGTGTGGGACGAGGAAGTCGAGGGCGCGGTCATCGAGTGGTGCGCAGATGAGATGCCGCTTATGTCGGAGGCCAGCGACGATATGACATTTGTGATGGAGGTGTTGCGTGGGCTCATGGCCGACGTGTGCATGGCGCAGGCGCTTAACCAAGCGCTACTGAAACAGGGCTTCTCGGGGACGTATCACTAGCGTTTTCGGGTGGCGTTTTATGCTTCCTCAGTCTCCTCAGTTAAAGTGAGGTGGATTGAGGAAGTGAGGTAAAAGAGGCCGTTTTTATCTCCTCCTCAGTGTTTACGTATATATACGTAACTGAGGAGGAAGATACGGACTGAGGTGAATGTAACTGAGGAAGAACGTGGAAGGAGTTTGCTGGCATGGCAAAGAAAGCGACGAAGGCGAGGGTTGGCTATAAGGACGTGAAGGCGCGTGGGACGCTGAATAGTGAGGAGCGTAGGATCAGTGCTGGCGTGTGGGGGCAGTTGCGTCCGCTCGATGAAAAGGCGAAGACGAAGATAGAGCGGTGGGGCGATACGTTGCCGGATCTGGTGTCTCCGGATTTAGCTGGCCGCTTCGAGGCGGCATACGAGGCGCTCAGGGAGCGTGTGGATGCGGATGACGTGGTTGGCACTAATCAGATAGCAACGCAGCTCATGAGGGCGTGGGACGTGCTGGAGAAAGCTGCGGAGGATGCGGGGCATAAGCCGCTGCCGCCGCATGCGTATTGTGTGCAGTGTGAGGAGGTAATCGTGTGCTTCGCATTGCACGGGGCGGCGGAGCTGCGGAAGAAGTATCCAAGCTGGATCGTCTACAGCTTCGAAGACGCGGCGCGTGTGTTGCGATTTGACTGGACGGAGACTTTCCTGAACAATGCATTCAACACGTTTCCGAATGCAAAGGTGACGCGCATGGTGCGTGACGGAGACGATCGTATCAACTGGGATTTAGGAGGAGATGACATTCCATGGTAACGAGAGACGAGATACTGGCGATAGCAGAAGGCGTGATCAGCGGTGAGCGTGACGCGGACTACGGCGACGCAAAGGACAACTTCCAGACGATCGCGGCGTTGTGGTCGTCCTATCTGGATCACGACTTCACGGTGGTCGACGTGGCCAACATGATGATGCTGCTAAAGATAGCGCGTAGTAAGACGTCGCCACGCAAGCAGGATCACTGGGTCGACATCTGCGGCTATGCCGCGTTGGTAGGGGAGATCGTCAGCGATGGTCGGTGAAGTCGGCAAGGCAAAGATCGCGGCGCTAGAAGAGATAGGCGAGGACGAGCTGTTCGAGCAGATCGCGCGCGGCAAGAGCATACGTAAAATCATGGCAGAGCAGAAGATCGGGTACAAGCTGTGGGCGAAGTGGTTAGACGCTAAGGCTGGCAGACGTGATCGCTACGCGTCTGCGCAGTTGGAGGCTGGGCATTACTACGCAGAGCGTGCAGTCGATACGGCGCAGAACACAGATCCGTCGATGGTCAACGTAGCGCGCTTGCAAGTGGATACGGATAAGTGGATGGCGTCGAAGTTGAACGCGCAGTACGACACGCGGCAACGTGACGTGGCAATCAACATCAGCGTGAACGACTTGCACGCGCAGGCTGCGCAGTTGCTTGGCGACGTGATTGAGGGTGAAGCTGTGGAGGTAGACGATGACGACGCATAACGAGATCAAGGTGATCGATATAACGGAGCACGAGGATGGCTCTGCGACGCTGAGCGTGGATATGTCGAAGGAGCTTTACGCGTTTTTCTTTGAGCACGGGTTTCGTCAGGTGTTGATGCGTGCTCTCGAAATGGAGCAGGATCGTGATGACGTGTAGACGGAGAAAACGCACACTGGCTCACAGTCACACACGTGTGCGCGCGAATAGAACAAGCGTTCAATTAAGTCAATCCGCCGACGCGCTGCAACGCGGCAGAGACACAACATCTTGTGGTTTGCGCGTGGCGCATAACTCAGTCACAAATAAAAGCGTTATAAAGCAATGACTTACCAAGGTTTTAACATAATAGCTGTTATACGACTTGCGTTTTGCCATGCGTTTTCTGCATACCGGCGTCAGACGCGGCGTTTTGACCCCCCCCTTCGCGCAGATCGCGCCGGTGCTTTTGCTAATGACCCCTCCACGCACCCCCGCCCCCCTTTCCGTAATCAGGTGTTAACATGACCCCGCAAAAAAAATCCCACGATAACCCGTTCATTACGTTAATGCGTCGCTACCGTGACGACCCCGTCGCGTTTGCCCGCGAGGTCATCGGCATCGAGCCGGACGAGTGGCAGATTGAGCTTTTGGACGCCATCGCAGCGCCTGCGGAGCGACGCATCAGCGTTAGGTCTGGCCACGGTGTAGGCAAGTCGACGGCCGTCGCCATGGCGGCCATCTGGCACGTGTTGATGCGCATCCCGAGCAAGACCGTTGTGACCGCCCCTACGAGCTCCCAGTTGTTTGACGCCTGCTTCGCGGAGATGAAGAACGTGGCCAAGCGGCTAAAGCCTCCGTTTAACGACCTCCTCGAAATCAAGAGTGATCGCATTGAGTTGAAGAGCCAGCCGGAGGCCACGTTTATTTCGTGCAGGACGTCACGCGCCGAGCAGCCGGAGGCGTTAGCGGGTGTCCACAGCGAAAACGTGCTGCTCATCGCCGACGAGGCGTCTGGCGTACCGAATGCCGTCTTCGAGGCCGCGTCAGGCTCAATGTCTGGCCACAATGCGACGACGGTTCTGACGGGCAACCCGACGCGTAACACGGGTTTCTTTTATGACACGCACAATCGTTTGCGTGAGGACTGGTACACGATGCATGTGAGCTGCGTTACAAGCCCGCGCGTGAGCGAGGATTTCGTTGAGGACATGAAGAAGCGTTACGGCGAGGACAGTCCGGCGTATCATGTGCGTGTACTTGGCAACTTTCCCCCGAGTGAGGAGGACACGGTTATTCCGGTTTCGTTGATCGAGCACGCGATGAACAACGAGATCCGCCTGAGCGACGACACGCCAGCCATATGGGGTTTGGACGTTGCGAGGCAGGGCAACGACAGCAGCGTGTTATGCAAACGACAAGGCCCAGTAATCCATCCGCTGACGGTCTGGCGTAACCTCGATTTGATGCAGCTCACTGGCGCCGTGAAGGCGGAGTACGATGCCCTGCCGCCGTCCAAGCGTCCGGTCGAGATCATCGTTGATAGTAATGGCTTTGGGGCGGGCGTGCTCGATCGTTTGCGGGAGCTTGACCTGCCGGCGCGTGGCTTGAACGTGTCGGAGCGGTCTTCGCAGAAGGAGACGTACATCAACTTGCGCGCTGAGCTGTGGTTTAAGGCGAAGCAGTGGTTAGAGGGCATGGACGTTAAGCTGCCGAAGGATGACGCGTTGTATGCGGATCTTGCGGCGCCGCGGTATCACTTTACCTCGTCTGGCAAGATGCAAGTTGAGAGCAAGGAGGCGATGAAGAAGCGTGGCGTGAACTCGCCTGACCGCGCCGACGCTGTGTGCTTGTCACTGGCAAACGACCACACGACGATGGCGTATGGCCGCGCGTCGTCCGGCGCGTGGAGCAAGCCGTTGAAGCGTGGGATACGTGGGGTGGTTTAGCGTTTGAACGGGTCGTGCTGGTAGCAGTGTTTATTCCAGTAAAACATTAACCCGTCATCGACCATTAGCTTTATAAACTTGTTTATAGTGCGTTCGGACGCGCCAATTTGAGCGCTGGCTTCTTTTTTTAGCTGCACTCTTTTGACGGCTCCGTTATGCGACGACATTATCTGCTTAATCACAAAAAAATAGTCTTCACGGTTATTGAATGCGCGCATTTCGTACGCCTTAGCTTTTTCGTAAACCTCTCCCCCAAGCGGCACGGTAACGAGCTTTTCCTCGACGCCGTCGTTTGTGTTTATTCTTATTGGCACTTGGATACTTTCAATCTCGTATCCGTATCCGTCTATAGTGTCTGCGATACTAGACAGAAACACGTTTAGAAGTTTGCCAGTTGATACCTGTGTTGACTTCATCGCGTTGCGCACTTTTTCAGCTTTTCTACTTGCGGTCGCGAGTAGCAGCCCCTCGTGCATGCGCGGCAGCCTGTTTCCTGCTTTTTGCGAATTGCATTTTAGACAGCTTAGAGCAAGGTTTTCAATATCACAGCTCCCGCCGGCGCATTTAGGCACGATGTGGTCAATGTGATATTCGTTAACAGCGACGTCGTTTCTGCAGTATGCGCATTTATTGTTCCACGCATGTCTGATCGCGTTTTTCTCTGATTGCGTTAGTTTTCTACGTTGTATTGTCATATCGTCCTCCCGTTGAGTTGGTAAAAAGAGGGGCGTGAACCAAGCGCCCCTCTCTACGTGATCACCAGCAAATGTCCGACTGGCTCACGCTGCCATGGTTTGGCGGTAAAATACATGAGGTAAAAACCCGCCCCCGCACTCATGGCTTACGGTGGGCGCTGATGAGGCGCCCATGGTGTTAGTTGCTTGGCCGTAGCTTTGGCCGTATTGATGCTGACAGCTTGCCGGTGTTGACGCAGAGAAGATCCGCCTCCAGAGCGTCTGACAGCCTCTCCGCAGCCCTCAGAGCGTCGGAACACGCCTTTGAGCTGTTGAAGTACATGCGTGCTTGCAGGGGATGCCCCTGCAAAGCGTATTCAATGATGAGCGCGTAGAAAAATGTCATTGTTTTGCCTCCTTCTGCCAGTAGCCGTAGACCATCTTTTCAGAGCTGTCGAAGATGTCTTGTGGTACGCCATCGACGACGGCGACAAAGTGGCGTGACTGGCGCGCGATTACTGTGCCGGCAGGCATGTCTGAGCAACGCGCTTTGCGTCCGTCAAACTTTGGCGCTGGCATCCAGACCCAGCCGTAACGTGCGAGCACGGCTTGATACACGTCTTTCATGACGCCGTGGCGGACAGATTTTGCACGCCCGTTGTCTTTATTGGCCTGCGCCAGCTCTTTGTAGCAATCGTCGTAATCTAGACTAAGCGCGATCGCCATGGCGCGAACGGCGCAGTCTCCAGTTGTGCCTTTACGCCCTGACGCTGCGCGTCCGCCGTCGTTGTATGTGTAATGTTTTGACATTTGAATGCGCCTCCCAGCGCTGCTGTTGTTAAGTTATACTGTTAGCATAATGTTAACACAATGATATTACAACCCTCTAATTGCGAAAAATTACGCGAAATGGTAAAAAATGCCTATGCGGTTCCTCCCTCCCACGCCGCAAGAGCTGCAAGGCTCCCCCGCGCGGCCTCCCACGCGCGGGGTTTATTTACAACGATTTTCCTGTATTATGTGCATAACGCGTTAAAAGGAGCTCACGATGCCCAAGAAGGGACTGTATGCGAACATCCACGCCAAGCGTAAGCGCATTGCGGCGGGATCTGGCGAAAAGATGCGCAAGGCCGGTTCGAAGGGCGCTCCGAGCGCGAAAGCGTTTAAGGCAGCGGCTAAGACCGCGAAGAAACCGAAGAAGAAGGCGAAGAAGTGATGTAATGTTTACGGCGTTTGTTCTTTTATGCACGCAGGCTAACTGCTTTGCGATTGGAGGCCCAGCCTTTGCGACTGAGGAACAATGCGTTGCGGATTTCATGCAAAACGGCGTCATATCGCTGCAAGTGCGTTATCCGACACATACGATCGTGCAAGTGAAATGTTATGAGTGGGAAAAGAAGGTTCAGTCGTAATGCCATATAGCAAATACTCGCCCAAGCAGAAGAAGTTGGCCGCGATGGCTGGCAACCGTAAGAAGATTACCGCAGCCGACTTAAAGGCTGTTAAAAAGGCAAAAGCTAAGAAGAGGAAGAAGTGATGTCCGCGACAACGACCACTGGCATCCCATGTAAAGGCTGCCCAACACCTGCAGCGTGCAAAAAGGCCGGCGTTTGCCTTGGAAGGTTAAAGAAGTCAATCTGATGCCTGAGAAGAAGAAAGATGCTCGGTTATCTCGTGTCGGCGTATCTGGCTATAATAAGCCAAAGCGCACGCCCAAGCACCCGACGAAATCGCACGTCGTGGTGGCGAAGGATGGCGACAAGGTTAAGACGATCCGCTTTGGCCAGCAGGGTGTCAGCGGCGACAAGAAAACTACGGCGCGCAGCAAGTCGTTTAAGGCGCGCCATGCGAAAAACATAGCCAAGGGCAAGATGTCCGCGGCGTATTGGGCAAACAAGGTGAAGTGGTGATGGATCCATTTTTACGCAAGCTATACGTCGATATCACTGGCGACGAATATAATGCCTACCGTCCGCGCGAGGACGATGTAGAGGGGCATATGTACTCTGACGCAACAATCCTGCGTGCGCTGCGTGCGTTAGAAGGCACAGAGGAAGGGCCAGAGCGCGCCTTCATGATTGAGCAGATGCTCGAAAAAGGGCCACGCGCAGGTGCTTCCGCGGGCGTGTATTACCCATACAGCTACGAAGCCGGAGAAGACTTGTTTAGCGATTTACTGTCAGACTATCAAGAAGCCGGACGTGAAAACAATTTGCTAGGGCAAATTAGTGCTGGGGGTAAAGCTGCATACGGCATCCTAAACCCACTAAGTTCTCCCGATAAGCGCGCTGGAGCCACAAAAGGCTTGCTGCGTTACATCTCAGAATATGCACGAGGTGAATGATGGCGACGGCTGAAGAAATAAGACGCGCTAGAGAGGCAACCGCTTACGGCGGATTGTTCAATGACTTCTTTGCGACAAATCGTGCTTACAGAAACCGACTTGCGCAACAAGGTCGCCGTCCCGTTCTTGGCGGATTGCTTTCTAAAGAGCCGGTCATGGGCACTGATACGCTGCGTTACGAGGGTATACGTCCTTTTGTGGGTAATTTGTTGGAGCCGTTCATAAAGGGTGGCGACACTATTAGAGCGTCCAAAGCAGGCTTGATCCCGCAAGAGGATATGCTCGGTGAGGCGTTCGGCGCTGCTGGCGCCGCAATGCTTGGAGGAGGTTTCGCGCCTAAACCTGCGGGGTCGTTGGGCGCAAATACCATGCGCGTTTATCATGGCGGCCCTAAAAAGCTAAGTGCATCAGATGTGGAGATGCGCCCAGACCCAGAAGGTACGCCGATTGGCTTTAGCGTGACTGACAACCCTGATGTTGCTGAATACTACAGAAACATGCGCGGCGGCGGTTCTATCTCTGAATTTGATATAGACTTAGATAAAGCGAATATAATCAGCGAAAGCGAGCTTTATGAGTTTATAGATGACTTAGAAAGCAAGATAGATGCCGATGCTTCCTATGAGCAAATACAGCGAGGTTTGTTAGATGCAGGGATAGACGCGATTGAGTATCCTGACCCAGAGTTTGGCATTCGTGTTGTTAATCCTAGTATCTTAGGTGCAAACCGTTCGCGTGCAGCCGGTGTTTTAGCGACGATTGGCGATAACGGTGGCCCTCCGCTCGATAAGCCTTTGACAAAAGAGCAGCTAGACCCGTTTGGCTACCAGAAAACGAAAATGCGTCGTCCGTTCTCCGAAGTAGAGGTACAGCAGCGCGATTTAGGTGAAAACTTAGCGCGAAGACCTATGAACTGGGAAGACATGGAAGGGAAAGTTGTTTTACCCTTCTACGGCGACCGCACGTCTAGGGGTCTGCTTGTGGAAGGCGTTAATGATTACAAATTTGACGCGCCAGTTTATACGGAGGGGGGTGTTGATTTTAAAGTTGGCCCAGCCGCACAAAAAGATCGTGCAATTTGGGCGTCTAACCAGAATATTATTACACGCCTCTCGAAAGAAGCTGATAAAGCACAACGTCAGTTTGAAGGGCGTGATATTCTAGGTGTAACCGGCAGCATGGCGCCAGACGCGAATGACTTTGCGACATTTACTGGAGAAGCAGTCGCTGAACTGGTAAAAGGTTCAAAGATTACCAAAAAGACCGCAAAAGATTTCGATAAAACGATGAAGGCTCTCGACCCAACTTTTGTTGGCTTGCTTTCTCCGGATTTGCGAGACTGGGTCAAAAATACGTCATCACCAAACCGCAAATCGTTTATCCGTTTGATGGATAGCCGACCCATGCAGGACGCAGGATTGCCGAGCCCCGCTGAAGCAAGAAAAAGTGTTACAGACCCTACGCAGTATGAGCTGCCGTCTGGTATGTTTGGACTTGGGGTTAGCCGGATTGATACAGGCGCGCCTTTGATGTTTAATACACCCAAGGGCGACAAGCCAACGGCGCGTGTGCCTCACTCAACATATAACACACAAATTACGGGTGATTACCTTGGGTCATTGCAGCCTGTGCCTCAGCGACTTATTTTTAAGGACGTTTACGACGCAATTAGTGGTAACCTAGACAAACGTGGCAACCCTTTGACTGAAGCAAATATGACACACGCAATTAAGACGAAAATGCCAGCACAAGAGCTAACGCCGCAAGTTATCGATGGCATCTTGAACTACTTGGCCAGACTGGAGCGCTAATATGGACTACAAAATCAACGAACTCGCGGCGCAGATCGAAGCCGAGCTAAACCCTGACCAGATGGACGACGCCGAGCTGCAGGGCATTGTCGGCAAGGAGATCGAGGACGCGATCGACTACATCGACAACTGGATCTCTCCAGTACGCGCCACGGCGACGCAATACTACCGCGGCGAGCCGTTTGGCAATGAGGAAGAGGGCCGCAGCCAAGTTGTTTCCATGGACGTGCGCGACACCGTGCAGGCGATTATCCCGTCTCTGATGCGCATATTCCACAGCACCGAGCGCACAGTTGAATACGTCCCGCAAGGCCCAGAAGATGTTGACGCCGCCAAGCAGGCGACGGAATACGCAAACTACATCATCAATCGTGATAACAACGGCTTCCTGCACATGCACGCCGCGTTTAAGGACGCGTTAATTCGCAAGGCTGGCATACTGAAGTGTTACTGGGATGACCAGACACGCTTTGAGACGCACGATTTGACCGGCTTGGACGATAACGCGCTTGCCGCGTTAATGGCGGATCCCGACGCGGAAGTTGAAATCGTCGCATCCGAGATGGTTGGCGAGCCGCAGATTGACCCAATGACTGGCGAAATCGTACCGCCTCCATCAGTGCACGCCGTGCGCATGACTTACGTGCACCCAGACGGGCGTGTTCGTTTAGAGGCAGTGCCGCCGGAAGAGTTCCTGATTTCACGCGAGGCAAAGTCACTTGAGGACAGCGACTACGTTGCTCACCGACGCGTCGTGACCGTGTCTGAACTCGTGGCAATGGGCTACGATTATGACGAAGTGTCTTCCCTCGCGTCCGCGTATGACGAGATGGAGACAAACGTCGAGCGCTACACACGTAACAAGGCGCTCACCAACGAAATGAACGAGCGCTACGATCCGGCGATGAAGAAGGTGCTCTACGTCGAAAACTACATTAAGGTGGACTACGACGGAGACGGCATCGCGGAACTGCGCAAAGTGTGCACCGCTGGCGACGGAAATACGATCCTAGCGAACGAGCCATGCGCGATGGTGCCGTTTGCTGTGTTCTGCCCAGACCCAGAGGCGCACGACTTCTTTGGCATGTCGATCGCGGATACCGTCATGGACATCCAGCGCATTAAGTCGTCGATCATGCGTAATACGCTCGACAGCTTGGCGATGTCTATTCACCCACGCATGGCGATCACCGAGGGCATGGTTAATATCGAGGACGTCCTCTCAACTGAGACGGGCGCCATTATCCGCCAGCGTTCCGCCGGTCAAGTGCAGCCACTTGCGATGCCATTTGTTGGCCAACAGGCGTTTCCGGTTTTGCAGTACATGGACGAGATCAAAGAGGCCCGCACAGGCATCTCAAAGGCGTCTGCAGGCTTGGATGCGGGTGCATTGCAATCATCTACCGCGGCAGCCGTTCAGGCGACTGTCAGCGCCGCACAGCAGCACATTGAGCTGATTGCGCGTATCTTTGCTGAAACCGGAATGAAGCAGCTCTACAAGATTGTGCTGCACCTTCTGACAACGCACCAAGACCGTGCGCGTATGGTTCGCCTGACAAACGAGTTTGTGCCGATTGACCCACGCGTGTGGAACGCCAACATGGACGTTACGATTAACGTCGCACTTGGCCGTGGCTCAGATAGTGAGCGCATGATGATGATGCGACAAATCAGCGACATGCAGAAAGAGGCCATCATGCAGATGGGCCCAGTTAATCCGCTGACAGACATGAGTAAGCTAGCCAACACATTGAAGTCTATGACGGAGCTTGCGGGCTTCAAGGATGCATCGCAATTCTGGTCAGATCCTGCACAGTTCCAAGCGCCGCCGCAGGAGGATAAACCGGACATCAACGAGCAGTTGATCGCGGTGCAAATTCAGCAGATCCAAGCGGACATCCAGAAGAAGGCAGCCGAGCTGCAGCTTGGACGCGAGAAGATGATCATGGAAGACGATCGCAAGCGTGACGAGCTGGATGCGGAGTTGTTCGTGAAGGCAGAAGAAATGAAGGCCAAGTATGGCACGCAACTCAACGTGGAGCAGATCCGCTCTGAGTTGGCAATTAATCGGGAGGTGATGAAGGCGCAAGCCGACATCATAAAGAGTGGAATAGATGGTGAAGACTAAGCAGCAAATCATAGACGACGGGCAGGAGGCTGCCCGTCTCTTACGTGACACCGATCTCATACGTTTTCTGGATGAGACGGAGCAGGATTGCTGGGAGGAGTTCAAGTCGACGAGCACCGGCGATAGAGATGCCCGAGAGGACATCTACATGAAACTGCGCGGTGTACAGGCGTTTCGCCAGAAGCTGCGTGCAATGGAAGATAATGCGACTATTGAAAAAAAGTAGAAATAGCCGCATAATATGGAGCTATAGCAATGTCAGAAGCCAATAACCCGTTAGGGACTGATCTGAACACAGCACAAAATGCCATCAGAGACATGATCGCGCCCCAAGAGGATAACGTGACAGACACTGAGGCGCTTGAGGTTGAAGCCGTTGAGGCGGAGGCCGAAATGCCAGAGAACGCTGAAGAGTACCCTCAAGAGTACGATACAGAGTACGAAGGCGATCACGAGAGCGAAGACGAAGCCGACGAGCAAGGCGACGCATCTTTCGACATACTGGCGGCCACGGTCGAGGTAGATGGAGAAGAGATTACCGTCGAGGAGCTAAAACGCGGAAATCTGAGGCATCGGGATTATACACGTAAAACTCAGGAGCTAGCGGAAGCCCGTCGTGAGATGGCCGCACAAGCTGAAGAGATTGAACGTGAACGTGCTCAATACGCTCAGATGTTACCTGCACTGCAGGAGCGTTTGCAGCAACCGGTTGAACAGGAGCCCGACTGGGACACTCTGTACGATACAGACCCCACGATGGCAGCGAAGGCAGAACGCCAGTGGAGAAAGCAGCAAGAGGAGCGCGCAGCTCAACTTGAGGCAGTCCAAGCTGAGCGTCAGCGTATGGCTCAATTAGAGCAGCAACGCATGGAGCAAATGCAGTCTCGATACTTCGAGGAGCAGCGCCAAATTCTGCCTGAGATCATTCCAGAATGGCGTGACACTGCTGTCGCGTCTAAAGAGGCTAAAGACCTTCGCTCATTCCTCTTAAACGAGGGTTTCACTGAGCAAGATGTCAATGGTCTAACGAATGCGACGCTTGTGAAGCTAGCGAGGAAAGCAATGCTGTACGATCAAGGCCAGACACGCGCAACGGAGGCTAAGCAAAAGCCGAAGACGCAGAAGCCAAGAAAGACGCTAAAAGCTGGATCTCGTGGCTCGCAGCCTAAACCTAGAAGTGAGCAACAACAAGCGCTACAGCGCGCACGTCAAACTGGTCGCATGCAAGATGCTGCGGCTGCAATTAAATCGTTACTCTAGGAGGCCATTATGGCTATCGTATCAAACACATTCACATCGCATGACGGTGTGGGCATCCGCGAAAGTCTTGCAGACGTGATCGCGAATATTTCACCAGAGGAAGTCCCTCTACAATCTAACATTGGCTCAGAAAGCGTAGCCAACACTTACTTCGAGTGGCAGACTGACAGCTTGGCTTCAACAAGCACAACTGCAGTCATCGATGGTGACGACGTGTCATCATTCGACAGCACAGCGGCGACAAGCCGTGTAGGCAACTACACACACATCCGCCGTCGCACCACAATCGTTGCTGACAACTACTCAGCGCTAGACACAGCAGGCCGCAACGACGAACTTGCGTACCAGCTAGCGAAGCGCGGTAAAGAGTTGAAGCGCGACATCGAGGCAGTTTTGACTGCGAACAACGCGCAAGTTGCTGGTAACTCTTCAACAGCTCGTGAGACAGGCGGCTTGGGCGCTTGGGTTGCGACTAACGAGAACGTCGGCACAGGCGGCGGTTTGACAACTGGCGACGGTACAACTGCACGTACAGACGGCACTCAGCGTGACTTCACTGAGACAATGCTGAAAGACGCAATGCAGCAGGCGTTCGTTTCTGGCGGTCAGCCAAGCATCTTGATGGTAGGCCCACACAACAAGACAGTTGTATCAGGCTTCGCAGGTATCGCGGCACAGCGTTACCAAGCGCCATCAGACGCGCCAACAACAATCATCGGTGCGGCTGACGTCTACTTGTCAGACTTCGGCACATTGAATGTTGTTGCTAACCGCTTCTCTCGTGAGCGTGACGCATGGTTGCTAGACCCAGAGTACGCATCTGTCTGCTACCTACGTCCAATCCAACAAGTTGAGTTGGCGAAGACTGGTGACGCTGAGAAGCGCATGGTCATCGCAGAGTTCGGCTTGAAAGTCTTGAACGAAGCAGCGCACGCTGTTGTCGCAGACTTGAACGTATCATAAAGCTGACGGGGCGGCTTCGGTCGCCCCTCTCATTTCTGGGGGACTTTATGGGACAAAGAAGACTATTTGGACGAGATCCGCTTACCGGCATCACACAATACTGGCACGTCAAAGACAACGGGGAGTATGTCATTGAGACGCAGCAAGATGTCACGGCGATCGCCGAAGCGAATAAGCGTCAATACAACGACACGCCGGATAGATACCGCGATGTCAACAAGGTAGCGTCTATTCCATTAAACGTGTATTATGATCTTAAACGTCGTGGGATTGCAGACGATCCAGTGGCGTTCAAGAAGTGGTTGAACGACCGCGACAACGAAGTATTCAGAACTCGCGCGGGTAGATTGTAGCGTCTAACCGTGGTAAAAAAGGCCAATCTTAGGAGTTTAACATGGCAATTACAACCTACGCAGATTTAAAGACTGCAATCGGGGATTGGCTAAACCGCGCTGACCTTGATGAAAAAATCCCAGACTTTATTGATTTAGCGGAAAGCACTCTAAACGACGTGCTGCGTAGCGCTGACATGGTTGCGTCAAATACAACTGCAATCACATCTGGTCGCGCCGCGTTGCCAGCGGATGCGCTAGAGGTCGTGTACGCGCAGGTCGCGTCTACTGAGGATGAGCCGTTAGAGCAAATTACGCCGCAGCAGCTTACAATGCTACGCCGCACGCGCACACGTTCTGCGGCAAACCCGCGCTTCTTTGCAATCATTGGTCGTGAAATGGTTGTAACGCCGTCACCGTCTGGCTCTCTGTCGATTGACATTGACTACTACCAGCGCATTCCGTCTTTGCGTTCGGGTGCGTCAGACGGCACAAACTGGCTTCTGACAGATGCGCCGCATGTGTATCTTTACACGTCATTGCTACATGCAACGCCATTCCTAATGGATGACGCGCGTTATCAGGTGTTCAACAACACAGTGTCGCAGCAAGTTATGGCGGCAGTCAAGTCGCAGCAGACGCTATCGTTTGATGACGTTAAATCTGCTGGCTTCTCATTGTCTGCGCCTGCTGACGTTGCATCTGCTCAACAATCTGCATTGGCTGCTGTTAGCAACGCTGCAAACAACGCATAAGGTGACACATGCCATCGACATACGCGGAACTCAAAGACCAAGTTAGAAACTTCATCAATAAGCCTGACATCGATCAGACGATTGATACGTTTATTGACTTGGCGGAAGCAGACATCGCGCGCAAGGTTCGCCATTGGAAAATGGAAAAGCGCGCGACAGTTCAGCTAGACGATCAGTATTCGCGTGTGCCGACTGACTGGCTAGAGAGCATTCGCTTTTACTTGAGCGAGGGCAATACGTTTGAACTCACACAAGTAAGCCACGCTGAAATCATCAGCAAGCGCGTGGATGCGTTAAACACGACAGGGCGCCCGCGTTATTTCACAATGAGCGATGGCGCGTTTGAGGTGTATCCAACGCCAGACACGGCATACACTGCGGAGCTATTGTATTACGCAAAGAACGAGGCTCTGTCTGATAGCAACACATACAACTGGCTACTGCAGGATGCGCCGGACGTTTATCTGTATGGCACGTTGATGCATACGGCGCCATTCTTGGGTGAGGACGCGAGAATACCCGTCTGGGCGAACCTATATCAATCTGCTCTTGATAGTGTTAATCTATCGTCAGAAAAAGCCATGAGCCAGAAGTCTGGCTTGCGAATGCATCTTAGGAGTTACTAATGAGTTTTACAGACTATCTTGAAGATAAGATACTGGGGCATGTGTTCGAAGGCGCCGCCTATACCGCGCCATCAACACTTTACGTTGGGCTGCACACGTCTGCGTCTAGCGATAGCGCTGCAGGCACTGAGGTGTCTGGTGGGTCATACGCGCGTCAAACCGCTACGTTTTCTGTGAGCGGCACAAGTCCAACGGAAGCGGCAACAACATCTGCAATTGAGTTTCCGACTGCCACAGCCTCATGGGGAACCGTGACTTACGCTGGCGTTTACGACGCTTCTAGCGGTGGAAATTTGCTTGCATATGCACAGCTTACCGATCCAAGCGATTTTACTACTGCCTTGCCTAAGACGATTGAGACGGGCGACATCTTTCGCATTTCCGCTGGAAACCTGAAAATACGATTGGACTAATCCATGGCTACTATTGTTACACGTTCTGGGAAGGGGTCACCGCTTACCCATGCCGAAGTTGATGCCAACTTTACAAATCTAAACACGGATAAGCTGGAGTTATCTGGCGGCACCATGACGGGTAACTTGTCCTTCGGCGACAACGACAAAGCCATCTTCGGGGCTGGGTCTGACCTACAGATTTACCATGATGGGTTGCATAGTTATATTAGCGATCAAGGCGAAGGTCGCTTGCGTTTAGCAGCTTCAGATAAAATACAGTTTTATACTGCTGATTTAAGTACAAAATATGCTGAGTTTACTGCAAGTGGTGCCGCTGAATTACGATATGCTAATGCTACAAAGTTCGCCACCACCAGCACAGGCGTAGACATCACGGGTACTTTGACCAGCGATGGGCTGACTGTGGATGGGGTAAGCACGTTTACTTCAAATATATTCATTAGCCATAATGTAACTCCATTGATCCGCCTTGAAGACACGGATACAGCATTAGATTTTGACTTACTTACTGCGGGTTCAAGCGCAACTATTAGGACGAAAAACGGCAGTTACCCATTGCTCCTTCAGACCAATGAAAATGACCGCATCAAAATCGCAGGCAACGGCGACATCAGCTTCTACGAGGACACAGGCACCACGGCAAAGTTCTTCTGGGATGCGAGTGCTGAGAGGTTGGGCATTGGGACGACAAGTCCATCAGCCTTAGTTGATATAAGTAAGTCTGGAACTGGAGACTATTCTACACTTAAACTTAGTAATACTGGAGCATCTGGTCGTAAATATGAATTAGGAGTTGGAGGCAGTGGCACAGGAAACTACGCAGGTAAGTTTTATGTTTATGATAGTACAGCGGGTCAGCCACGTTTTAGTCTAGATAGTTCTGGTAATGTTGGCATTGGGACGATTTCGCCTGACAATAGTTTGCACATTTCGTATACAGATAGCACTGCATATTCAGACGCTACCCATGATGCGGGCATTCAAATAGAAAATACGGATACCACTACAAACTCATTCTCACAGCTTCATTTCAGAACAGGCAATTCTGATAGCTATATACGCAACATTAGGGAGGGCGATAACTTAGCATCTCTTGCTTTCCTAACTGATGATGGTGGGGCTACAGGTGACGTTGGCGAAGCCATGCGCATCGACAGCTCTGGTAATGTTGGCATTGGGACGAGTTCGCCTAGTGAGTTACTTGAAGTATCTGCCAACACTGGTGCAGCAATTAAAATAACGTCAACTGATACTGGATTACTAACTGGAGAAACTATAGGCTCTATCAAATTTGAGAGTAATGATGCCAGTGGAACACCTCCACACACTTCGGGTCAAATTGATGTAATTGCAGAAGATGATTTTGGACGTGGCGCTATGGCGTTCTCAACGGGTCGTAATCTTGACTTCCAAGAAGCCATGCGCATCGACAGCTCTGGACGGGTTGGCATCGGAACGAGTTCGCCAGCAGTACCTTTGCATATAGACATGGGGACTGATAACAATGCTTTGTATATTCAGAGTTCAGATCAGTTTGCAAATATCGGTTTAATAGATGGCTCTGGCTCTGGTAAGATCATCATGGATAGTGGTGAGCTTTCATTTACAACAGGTGGTGATGCTACAACCAGTTTTTTAGGTAGCTCAGAACGCATGCGCATCGACAGCAACGGACAGGTTGGAATTGGGACGAGTTCGCCTGCTGCTCCTTTAGAGGTAGATGGTGGCTCCGATATAGCTTTCTTTACTGGAACTAATGTTAGATTAAAAATACAGAACCCAAGCACGGGTGTTTTACAGCTTAACAGTGCAGGCGCAGGTGACAGTTTATCATTTGCTACAGTAGACACAGAACGCATGCGCATCGACAGCAGCGGTAACTTGCTGGTGGGTAAGACAACGGCTGACAGTGGAGCCACTGCGGGGATTGAGACTAACGACAATGGTCGACTTAATGCAACACGCAACGGGTCTATTGCGGGGGTATTCAACCGCCTGACATCAGACGGCGACATTGTGCAGTTCCGCAAAGACGGCACCACTGTGGGGAGTATTGGGGTTAGGGCGAATGATAATCTTTATATTAACTCACCCCACAACGGGATAGAATTTACTAATACAGATTTCCGCCCTGTTGATGGTAACGGTGACAGGCTTGACGGCACTACCGATATTGGCGATGCCGATAACCGCTTCAAAGACCTCTACCTCTCTGGCGGTTTGCGTGGCGATACCACCTTTAAAAACAACGCTGGGACAACTGAATACGCTAGGTTTGACAGCAGCGGTAACTTGCTGGTGGGTAAGACGAGTGTTGGATTATCTGGGGAGGGTTCTTACTTCCAAGCAGACGGTGCCATTGTGGGTACAAGAGATCCATCCTTAACAACAGACGCTGTTTTCTATGCAAACCGACTTGTTGATGACGGAAATCTTTTTAACTTCTACAAAGACGGCACCTCTGTGGGGAGTATTGGGTCTACTGTTATAAGTTCAGTTAGATATATGTATATTGCAGGAAGCTCCTCACAACCTTGTGGAATTGGTTTTTATGCGAATGGTATTTTCCCAGTAACCGACACTGGAGCGGGCGCAGACAATTCAAAGGACTTAGGTTCAGCGGGGTATCGCTGGGATGACGTATACGCCACCAACGGCACAATCCAAACATCTGACCGCAACGAAAAGCAAGACATTGCAGAGCTAACAGACGCAGAGCAACGTGTCGCTGTAGCTGCTAAAGGTTTACTGCGCAAGTTCCGCTGGCAAGATGCTGTAGAAGAAAAAGGCGATGAAGCCAGAACGCACTTTGGTATCATTGCACAAGACCTACAAGCTGCATTTGAGGCTGAAGGATTAGATGCTGGTGACTACGCCATGTTCATTCACACAACTTGGACTGACGAAGAAACTGGCGAAGAAAGATCACGCATGGGTGTTCGCTACAGCGAATTACTAGCGTTCATCATTGCTGCAATATAGGAGAAACATCATGGCAATTACATACACATGGTCAGTACCAATGACAGAACGTAACTTGGCAGACGGTGGCATTACTGTAATCCACTGGCGTTGCACAGGCGTAGACGGTGATTACTCTGCGTCTAGCTATGGCACAACTAGCCACACACCAGATGCGGATGCGGATGGTTTCATTGCTTACGATAGCGTAACGGAAGCCAACTGCA
>Ga0208547_1000074_pt1 | contig 45384 bp, 46 predicted proteins | sample DEB08_DNA_5_FD_185501 | JGI IMG/M metagenome (GOLD analysis project Ga0208547, IMG submission 185501) | Aqueous microbial communities from the Delaware River and Bay under freshwater to marine salinity gradient to study organic matter... | ecosystem: Environmental > Aquatic > Marine > Coastal ...
CCTGGTCTTGTAAAGCCATGTTGATATCTGAATTGGGAAACAAAAATAATTAAAATTCACTAAGCCCTCTTCTGGATAGCATCACAAATCTTTACTCCGTGATCTCTTGAATTATCAATGAACCAAGCGTTTGTTTTTAATCCTCCGAGTACTACCCCGGCGAGAAATAGGCCTTTAACCTCAGTTTCTAAGGTTTTAGGATCGTATTTCGGAGTCTGCATTGTGTCGTTTTCAAAGGTTACTCCAGCCTGCTTAAGCAAATTGTAGTCAGGTCGATATCCAATCATAAGCAGGACGTAATCAATATCTAATTTTTCAGTTCCATTCTCTGTAGAAATAAGGAGGTGATCGTCGTATATTTCTTTGAGATGGCTTTGGTAATGAGCTGTTATAGAACCGTCAGCAATTCGATTAATAATTTCTGGCCGCACCCAATATTTCACTCGTTCTCCGATAGAATCTCCTCTGATAATCATCTCAACCTTCGCTCCAGCTCGGTAGCACTGTAATGCAGCATCTACTGCTGAGTTGTTGGCACCTACGATAGCAACTCTTTGATTGGCGTAAAAATGAGCATCATCGAAATAATGACGTACATGTTCAAGCTCTTCTCCAGGGATACTTAGTTTATTACTGTAGTCGTAAAATCCAGTAGCAATCACCAGATTTGAACAGCGATAAGCCCCCTTTGAAGTGGTAATAGAAAAGTTACCGTCAGGGGTTTTATGTGTTGTATTAACGCGCTCAAACAATTTAATGTTAAGATTTCTCGATTGCGCAACTACCCGATAGTATTGAAGTGCTTCAGATCGAAAGGGTTTTGGTTCTTTGCAAAGAAAAGGGATGTTGTCGAGTTCTAAATTGTCTGAAGAGGAAAAAAATTGCATTCCTTTTGGATAATGATAAAGTGAGTTTACTAAAGTCCCTTTTTCGATAATCGTGTAGGACCACCCTCTTTTTTGTGCTTCTAGAGCGCAAGCAATTCCTATCGGACCCGCCCCTACGATGATTAAATCGTATTTTTTATCCATGAAGTGCTGTTATTGCCTCAACAATTGATGGAGCTCGAAAAACTGAACTTCCGGCAACCAAAATATCAGCGCCACAGCGGTTTAATTTTTCGGCATTATTCTTTGTAACCCCGCCGTCAATTTCGATTAAAGTGTTTGAGTTGTTCTCCATTATTAACTTTTTCAGGGCGATTACTTTATCGTAGGTGTTTTCGATAAACGACTGTCCTCCGAAACCTGGATTAACACTCATTACGCATACAAGATCGATGTCTTTAATAGTATCCTTAAGTAATTCAATATTGGTGTGAGGATTAATTGCGACGCCTGCCTTACAACCAAGTTCTTTGACTCGATGAATACTGCGATGCAAATGTGTGGATGCCTCTAGATGAATAGTAAGGTATTCGGGCTTAAATGCAGCATAAGTACTTAGATACCTGTCTGGATCAACAATCATTAAATGAATATCAAGAGGTTTGGTTGAAACCTTAGCAACTGCCTCAATAACTGGTATGCCAAAAGAGATGTTAGGAACAAATTGTCCGTCCATTACATCGAGGTGTAATAAAGAAGCAGAGCTCTTATTTACTTCTGAAATCGCCTCGTTGAGCTTTCCAAAATCAGCAGCTAGGAGTGAGGGTGCTATCGAATGTGCCATAGGGTAAAATTAGCGAATCGATTAGAATTAAAATAGAAACGCCGGCAAAGCCGGCGTTTCCATAATCATCAATCAAAAAACGAACAGCCACGAAAACTGTAAGTATAGGCAATATAGTAATTTATCCTAAATAAGTTTTAAGAATTTTACTTCTTGAGGTATGCTTTAATCTTCTAATCGCCTTCTCTTTAATTTGACGAACTCTCTCGCGAGTGAGATCAAAGGTTTCACCAATTTCTTCTAGAGTCATAGAATGTTGACCGGCTAAACCGAAGTATAGTCTTACTACGTCCGCTTCTCTTGGTGTAAGTGTCTCAAGAGCGCGCTCAATTTCAGTTCTTAGTGACTCGTGAAGTAATTCTTTATCAGGGTTTGGTGATTCTCCTGAGCGAAGTACATCGTATAAGTTAGAGTCTTCACCATCAATTAGAGGAGCATCCATTGAAACGTGTCTTCCTGAATTTTTAAGAGACTGCTTTACATCTTCTACGGTCATATCGAGTTCAGCAGCGATCTCTTCAGCAGATGGCATACGTTCATGCGCTTGTTCTAGGTGAGCAAATGTTTTATTGATCTTGTTAATCGATCCAATTTTATTAAGCGGAAGTCGTACAATACGAGATTGCTCTGCTAATGCTTGTAAAATAGATTGTCTAATCCACCAAACTGCATATGAAATAAACTTAAATCCTCTAGTCTCGTCAAATCGTTGAGCCGCTTTTATAAGACCTAAGTTACCTTCATTAATAAGATCAGGTAGTGTTAATCCTTGATTTTGATACTGCTTGGCTACCGATACCACAAATCTTAGGTTAGCCTTAGTTAGTTTTTCTAAAGCACGTTGATCACCTGCTTTGATTTTCTGAGCTAATTCTACCTCTTCTTCAGCGGTGATTAGATCTACTTTGCCAATTTCTTGTAAGTACTTGTCTAGGGATGCGGTTTCTCTATTAGTAACTTGCTTTGTGATTTTTAACTGTCTCATGTGCGTTTTGGAATGATGTCGCCTAGTTATACGCAGTAAGTTTCGAAAGGTTACAATTATTTATAAAAAAATAAAGGGGAGTTAAAAACTCCCCTTTAAAATCAGCTAGTCTGAATTAGTCTTCAGAGCTTTCTTTTTGATCTCGATCTGATCGATGATTGCGATCTTTAGATCTATTGTCACGGCCGTGGCGTGAGTCTCTAGAGCCTCTGTTATCTCTGCGATCGTTTCTTGGAGCTCTTTCTACATAACCTTCAGGTTTTTCTAAAAGGGCTTTACGTGAAACTTTCTCCTTCTTAGTTCTTGGGTCAAATCCGAAGTATTTAACTTCAAATTCATCACCCATGTTGATAACGTCGCTGACATTTTCAGTACGTTCCCAAGCAAGCTCTGATACGTGAAGTAGTACTTCGTTTCCAGGAGCTTCTACATATTCAACTACTGCTCCAAATTCAAGCATTTTGATCACCTTAACCTTATAGGTAGATCCAACTTCAGGTTTGAACATTAATGATTCAATTGAAGCGATTACACTATCGATACCTTCTTGGCTAGTACCTAGAATTTCAACAACACCTTCTCCGGTTTCATTCTCGTTGATAACGATTGTACATCCGGTAGTTTTTTGAAGTTCTTGGATGTTTTTGCCACCGCTTCCGATAAACGCTCCGATAAGATCACCAGGGATATTAGTAGTAACGATTTTAGGAGCATGAGCCTTAACTTCTGCTTTCGGAGTATCGATGGTTTCTATTAGCTTGCCTAGAATATGTAGTCTTCCGTCTTTAGCTTGCATTAAAGCTTTAGATAGGATTTCGTAAGAAAGACCTTTCACCTTAATATCCATTTGACACGCAGTGATACCATCTGCTGTACCCGTTACCTTGAAGTCCATATCACCCAAGTGATCCTCGTCACCTAGGATATCTGAGAGTACTGCATACTTGCCACTCTCGCTATCAGTAATAAGTCCCATTGCGATACCTGATACTGGCTTTTTGATTTGAACACCAGCATCCATAAGAGCTAGTGTGCCAGAACATACGGTAGCCATTGAAGAAGAACCATTAGATTCTAATACTTCAGAAACTACACGAACGGTATAAGGACAATCGGCAGGAATCATATTCTTTAACGCTCTTTGAGCTAGATTACCATGTCCAACCTCTCTACGTGAAGTACCTCTAATTGGTCTTGCTTCTCCAGTAGAGAAAGGAGGGAAGTTGTAGTGCAGGTAGAACGTTTCTTCTCCTTCTAATGACGGCATATCGATGATATTTGCCTCACGAGAAGTACCTAGTGTTACGGTAGATAAAACCTGTGTCTCCCCGCGAGTAAAAATACCTGAACCGTGGGTCGATGGTAAATAATCAATTTCACACCAGATAGGACGAATTTCATCGGTCTTTCTTCCGTCTAAACGGAGGCCTTCGTCCAAGGTGAGATTGCGTACCGCTTCTTTTTCAACCTTACTATAGTAGCTGCCGATTAGCTTGCCTTTTTCCTCTAATTCCTCTTCAGAAAAACTCGCTTTTACTGCTTCTTTGATTTCAGCAAACGCCGCACCGCGTTCTTTTTTAGAAGACCCAGCTTTTGCAACAGCGTAAACTTTGTCGTAGGCTAGTTCATGAATTCTTTGGTAAAGTATCTCATCTTTAGCTGCCTCTTCGAATTCACGAATTTCTTTCTTGCCCACTTGTTCTACTAAACGATGCTGAGCTTCACATTGTACGCGAATAGCTTCGTGAGCGAATTTAATGGCTTCAACCATTTCTTCTTCGCTGATTTCTTTCATCTCACCTTCAACCATCATTACTGAATCGTAAGAGGCTCCGATGATCATATCGATATCAGATTCTTTTAATTGTGCTAGGGAAGGGTTAAGAATAAATTTTCCGTTTACACGTCCGATACGAACCTCTGAAATAGCAGTTTCGAATGGAATATCTGATAATTGCAGTGCGGTTGAAGCTGCAAGACCTACAAGGGCATCAGGAGTAATCGATTCGTCGTAAGACATCATCTGAATCATCACCTGTGTTTCTGAGTGATAATCTTTTGGAAATAGTGGGCGGAGTACACGGTCAACAATACGCATCGTTAATACTTCGCCATCACTTGGTCTCGCTTCTCTTTTGAAGAAACCACCGGGGTATCTTCCTGCAGCAGCAAATTTTTCTCTGTAATCCACTGTAAGTGGCAAGAAGTCAACGTCAGCTGCTTGATAATTCGAAACTACAGTACATAGTAACATGCAGTTTCCTGAACGAACGACTACTGAGCCATGCGCTTGCTTGGCAAGTTTACCAGTTTCAATACTGATTGTTCTGCCATCACCGAGATCAATGATCTCTTGAAATGTTTTTGGAATCATAAAATTGTAAGGATAAATCCTTGAGTTTTGTGCCTATGGCACGAGTTAAACAATTGGTCAAAAGTTGTGTTGTTGTGAAGTGTGGTAGACCAATGAAAAACTGAGAAACAACGAGCGTTTCAAAAAAAAGGGCATTCGTTGGAATGCCCTTAATAGATTATTTACGGATTCCTAGTTCTTTAATAAGCGAACGATATTTCTCGATATCATTAGCTTTAAGATAGTCTAGAAGACTACGACGCTTACCTACTAAGCGAATTAATGAACGCTCAGTGTTAAAATCTTTATGATTTTTCTTTAAGTGTTCAGTTAAGTGGTTGATTCGGTAAGTGAAAAGAGCGATTTGCCCTTCAGTTGAACCCGTGTTAGTTTCAGAACCCCCGTACTTATTGAAGATTTCTGCTTTTTTTTCTTGTGATAAATACATGCCAATATTCGTTAATGATTATTATGTACCTGATTGACTCTCAATCAGGCGGCAAATATAGGTTATTTTTTAAGATAGCTCCTCTGCTTTCTCAGAAACTTTTCTCAGTGGTAGGTTGAGAATCAGGTCAATATATAAGTTGATCTTTTCTTTCAATTCCTTTCTGTGAGTGATGAAATCTAAAAAACCATGCTCCTTTACAAATTCTGCAGTCTGAAAACCTTCTGGCAGATCTTGTCCAGTAGTATCCTTTACTACTCGGGGGCCTGCAAAACCGATTAGTGCTCTAGGCTCAGCAATGATGATGTCTCCCAACATTGCATAGGATGCTGTTGTACCTCCAGTCGTAGGATCGGTACATATGGAGATGTAGGGTAGTTTGGCTGCATCGAGTTGAGCTAGCTTTACAGAGGTTTTAGCCATCTGCATTAAAGATAAAGCCGCCTCCATCATTCTTGCTCCTCCTGATTTTGATATAATCACAAGTGGTGCTTTTCTCTTAATAGCGACGTCTACCGCACGTGCGATTTTTTCTCCAACTACACTTCCCATTGAGCCTCCGATGAAACTAAAATCCATACAAGCAATAACAATCTCGCGTCCTGCAGATAATCCGTGGGCTGTTCTGATCGCATCGTTTAATTTAGTCTTTTTCTTAGCGTCAACCAGACGGTTCTTATACTTCTTAGTGTCCTCAAAATTTAAAGGGTCCTTTGAAGAAAGTTCTTGATTGAACTCGGTAAATGTGTTGTCATCAAAAAGTAATTCGAAATACTCCTTACTTCCAATGCGCACATGATAATCATCTTCAGGACTTACGAACGCATTTTTAGCTAACTCCTCAGACTCAACTATTTTTCCGGTAGGAGACTTGTACCAAAGTCCTTTGGGGGTGTCTTTTTTCTCCTCCGTAGCGGTTTGTATTCCCTTTTCTGTTCTTTTAAACCAAGCGGATGCCATAGTTTGCTGTTTTTGTTATAGAGTGTTCACATTGTTCAGATCCTCGAACGCTTTTTTAAGACGAGAAGAGAAAGTGTCTTCTCCTTTTCTTAACCAAACTCTTGGGTCGTAATGCTTTTTATTTGGAGATTCTTCTCCTTCAGGGTTCCCGATTTGCGTTCTTAAGTAATCGATTTTTTCAGTCATGTAATCACGAATACCCTCTGTGAAAGCGAATTGAAGGTCGGTGTCAATGTTCATTTTAACCACACCGTATCCGATCGATTCTCTGATTTCTTCTACAGATGAACCAGAACCACCATGAAAAACAAAGTCAATGGGGTTGTGTTCGCTGATTTGGTATTTCTCTTGTATATATGCCTGGGAATCTTTTAGAATCGTTGGAGTTAACTTTACATTTCCTGGCTTGTAAACCCCATGAACGTTTCCGAATGCAGCAGCAATGGTAAAACGATGTGAAATCTTCGAAAGTTCTTCGTAAGCAAAAGCAACCTCTTCAGGCTGAGTGTAAAGTTTAGAAACATCTACATCGCTGTTATCTACACCATCTTCTTCACCACCTGTTACTCCTAATTCGATCTCCAAAGTCATGTCCATTGCAGACATTCTTTTCAGGTATTTTTTACAAATTTCAATGTTCTCTTCGATCGGCTCTTCAGATAAGTCGATCATATGTGAGCTAAAAAGTGATTTACCCGTTTCTTTAAAGAATACTTCACTAGCATCTAAAAGACCATCAATCCAAGGTAATAGTTTCTTTGCACAGTGGTCTGTGTGTAAGATTACTCGTGCACCATACACTTCTGCCAGTTGATGAACGTGTTTTGCTCCAGCTACAGCTCCAGCGATTGCAGCTTTTTGATTTTCGTTAGATAATCCCTTACCGGCATTAAATTGTGCTCCCCCGTTTGAGAATTGAATAATTACTGGAGCATTTAACGCTACAGCAGTCTCCATAACGGCGTTAATTGTGTTTGAGCCAACTACGTTAACCGCAGGTAGGGCGAAAGACTTTTCTTTGGCTAGTTTGAAAATAGCTTGAACTTGGTCTCCAGTGGCTACCCCTGCAGGGATTGATGATAAACTCATTCGTTTGGTTTTTTGATTATGTTAGTCGACAAATGTAAGAAATGCTTTTAAAAAGGATGATTGATTCCGACATTGAAAATGGGGCGATTGTTTGATTGGTTATAAAACCAACGATTATCTCCCGAAAATGCAGGATTGTAAATCTTCCAACCTAGATCTACCCGAAATAAGAAATAGTCAAAATCATAGCGCAGCCCGACCCCAGCTCCCACGGCTACATCTTTGAAAGAAGACCACCCCTTAAAAATAGCTTCTTCTACCTCGGTATCGTCAAGAACGTTCCAAATGTTTCCAATATCTGTGAATAGCGCTCCTTTAATACTTTGACTAAGGTCAAAACGCAATTCGTTACTCCACGTGATTTTGAAATTGGCATCGTTGAATTCATTGATTTGATTGGTTATTCCTGGTCCTAAGGTGTAAGCGTTCCAAGACCGAATGTCGTTTGAGCCTCCTGCAAAGTAACTTCTTACAAAAGGAACGTTATTTCCAGACCCAAAGGGTATTGCGATACCTGCAAAGAAACGCGTTGCGAACCGAGTATCGTCGCTCAATTCAAAATGTTTAATAGTGTTGATCTCAGTTTTAATGTATTGAGCAAAGGGAACTTTAAATATCGATTCACTAGGCGATGAATCAATAAAATCAAGAAGTGCTCCTGCGAGTTCAAATTTCAAACCAAACTGTGAGTAATTTGGAGTGTTTCTATTTTCTGAGTTTTGAAATGAATAATTGAAACTTGAGGATACGATGAAGTTATTCTCTGTGAGGCGGTTTCTACGCTCTTCGATTCTTCTAACTTCTACGGTTTCTTCCAGAGAGAGCGGTAGTGCTCCTTGTAAAGCAGCCTCAATAAATGCATTAGCACCTTCAGGAATATTGAGTTCAGCATCTTCTATCGCTAGATTAGTGTTGAAGAAATTGGTGTACGTACTATCTCCCCTGAGGGGATCTGCAAGAAGATTAAGCTGATCAAAGGTATTTCGATAAATGGAGAAAAAATTGTCTGGATTCAAATGGTTCACATAGGTGATGCTAGGAAACTCAAAAGAATACCTTCTTCTGTCGGTGCGATAATTAAATCGGTAAATGGCATTAAATGTTTGCCTGTCAAGCCCTAGGTTTTTTTGAAAATTTGTTCCGATTTGTAATGTAGTTTGAGGATGTTTTTGTTCAGAAACAAGATTCCCAGTGGGTAAAATCATCCATAATCGAGGTACGCTAAGGTTAATGTCTACCCCTAATTCAGTGGTTAGATTATCGCTGGGAAGTAAGGAGTTTCCAATGCTGCCGCTAAGTGCAAGACTTAGGTTTTCATGGGAGCCAAAAACATTACGTGCGAGGATAGATGATCGGAGAGTAGTACCTAGTTGTTGAATGTTAGAATGCGTTAAATCTAAATCGGCATTCAGTGCATAACGCTTTCGATCTCTTAAATAGATTGATGCGGTAAGTGTTTGGTCGCTTTCTGCTACTAATTCGATATTAGGATAAAGAAAGTGGTTGAGATCACCGATAAGGTCTACGGTACTCGCTAGAAGTTTTTCGTTATAAACTACTCCAGGTTTATAGCTGATTCTTCTCGCTACTACCTTAGAGTCAAAGGATAACTCGTCAAAACCAAAGAATTCGATTCCGGCTACAATAGCAAGCGTAAAGTCATCTTCAGTGGCACCTTCGCTAAATACCTTCGTTCTTCCAATTTGAAAAGGTCTGTAAACCGCACTACTATCAATGATTCTTCTAACCCTTAATTTTTTCGATTCCGATTGGGCGGTTGTGTCTCCTCTTATCTCATAGGAAATCGAACTTTTTTGAAAATCGTAGATACCTTGATTTCTTAATAGAGAGGTGAGCTCTTGACGATCATCGTCGATATTAGCAAGGTTTAGTATCATTCCCTTTTTTAAGGGTAAGACACTTTCGTTTTTGCTAATTAATGAATCAAATCTAGCGTCAGGACTTTGAATGTCAATTTCGTCGATTTTAAACGGCTTTTTGGTCTCAATAGTAATCGATTGTTTTGCTTTGGTGGCCTTATTATTGACCTCGATTTCGCTATTGACATTCACATTTAAATAACCTTTTCTCTTGTAGAAGTTTTTTAGTCGATTGACACTAGCTTCTGAAATTTCATCGGTATAGATGACCGGTGGTTCTCCGATGCGCCTTAACCAGTTATTGATAAAATTTGAATTACGCCCTGAGGAATTGTAGAGCATTAGCTTTACAGGTATTCCCAATATTTTTTGATTGGGTTTTTGCACAAGCTGATTAATTACTGATGGGTCTTTCGATTGAACACCGTTGATATAAACGCGCTGCTTTTTTAACCAGAGGGTTTCTGGTTCAAGTTTTTTGGTACTGCTACAGGCAGATAAAAGAAAGACTAAGAGAATAACAATTACCTTTGTGGCTTGCGAACTTATTCTCGATACGTTCGATATCATAGTGTAAAAATAGCCTAAATAAACGATGCTGTCTCAGGCCAAAATACGTTTCGTTAATCAACTTCTTCGTAAGAAAATACGACATGAGGAGGGGTGTTTTATTGTTGAGGGAAATAAAGGAGTAAGGGAAGGATTAGAGGAAGGCCTAACATTGAAAGAACTGTATGTGACCGATAAATCTTCTCTTGCATTTCCTGATGCTCAAGTAATCACCGAAAAGGAGATGAAGAAGATCTCACAATTGACCACTCCTTCAGACACTCTAGCGGTCTTTAGTTTCGCTGAAATCAACGATTGGCGAGATTCTGATTGGGTATTGGCACTGGATGAAATTCAAGACCCGGGAAATTTGGGAACGATTATTCGAACGGCAGATTGGTTTGGCTTCAAACATATTCTTTGTGGTCAGGGGACAGTCGATCCGTTTCATCCTAAGGTGGTTCAGGCTACGATGGGTTCGTATGCTCGGGTACAATGTCATTTAATCGATCTTGAAGCCTGTTTGCAACAGCAAAATCGTACGGTTGTTGGAGCGGATCTTGCAGGTGTTCCTCTAAAAAATTACGATGTGCCTTCTAAAGGGGTATTAGTAATTGGTAACGAAGGTAGAGGGTTGTCGAGTAGCGTAGAGAAACTTCTAGATGCGAAAGTCACTATTGAAAGAGGAGTAGGGTCGAAGGCTGAAAGTTTGAATGCTGCGATCTCAACGGCGATTATCTTGCATACAATTTCCAACCGTCTTTAGTCTCAAAACTGATCGTAAAAAGTACTGCCTTTGACTGTAAATCTTTCAGTGTACTTATACCTGAATCTTTTTGATCAGACACGATCGGAGTAATCATCCGCACTCCTAGCGCTAGTTTACTTTTCTTTAAATAAAAATCAACACCCGCACCGAGTTCGATAGAGTGCATAAGCCTATGATAAGGAATAGTCCAAGATTCAAGTTCTTGTGATGTTTTGTAGCTCGCTAGATAACCTCCAAGAATAAAAGGATTATAATTCGCGTGTCGTTCCCCTTGGTATTTGATCAGTAGGGGTAGCTGTACTTCGGTGATTCCTCCTTCTGGATTTCCAATCGCTGCTCTATTCAAAATAATTCCAGGTTCAATTCTAAGGTCGATTCTCTCTAAAATCCGATGTTCTGCGACTAATCGAAACCCTCCAGCAATCCCATCAAAGATGTTTAATGAAGTCGCATCAATCGGAGGATTTTCTATGGTATAACTGGTACCGTAATTGGTTAGATTGAAGAGAATTCCAAAGTTCCACAGCTCCTGGTCGGCACCTCGTAGATTAAGACCAGAGGGATGTCTCTTTTGGGCCTGACCAAAAAGGCTGAAGAGAATAGCGGCAATTGTAATTATAGGTCTATTTCTCAGCATAATAAATACAGGCTGCGCCAAAGGTTTGTGGGTGATAGCTTGTTTTTGAAAAACCTACATGTTTAAGTACCTCGGTTAGTCTTTCGTTATACGGGAATTTCTCCGCAGAATCAGAAAGGTATTTATACGCTCTAGGATCTCTTGAAAAAAGCTTTCCGAAAAGGGGTAGAATGATTCTGCCGTGAACCTTATACAATAATTTAAGGATCGGATTAGTTGGCATTGAAGTTTCGAGTATGGCTAAGGAGCCTCCAGGTTTTAGAACTCGAAAAATTTCAGCTAAGCCTATCTCTAGATTTTCAAAATTTCTGATTCCAAAAGCAACCGTAGCTGCATCGAAACTTTGATCGGCATAACTTAGATTTTCACTATCACCGATAACCATATCGATTTGATGGTGAAGATGCTGTGATTGTACCTTTTGTTTACCCACTTCTAACATCCCAGGAGAGATGTCTAAGCCTGTTACTTTTGCCTTACTTGATGCCGCTATTGCAATGGCTAAATCTCCGGTTCCTGTCGCGACATCAAGTACCGTTTTTGGATCTAGTGATACAATATGATGAACCAGCTTTTTACGCCATGACAAGTCGACACCGAAAGTAATCATTCGGTTCAGTTTGTCATATTCGCTAGAGATGGTATCAAACATGGTTGATACCTGTTTCTTTTTCGATTCCTTACGTTCTTTGTAGGGAACGATTTTCTGGTGTTTCTCTGAGCTCATTAGCTACAAAGATACGACTACCCTTTTTAAGACAGTGCTTCAGAAATACGACGAATTGCTTCTTTTAAAGATTCCTCAGAAGCCGCATAAGAGATCCGAATACAATTTGAATCACCGAAAGCTTCACCAGTAACGGTAGCAACACCGGCCTCTTCTAATAGGTAAAGTGAGAAGTCAGATGCATTGTTAATGGCTTTGCCTCGAAGTGTTTTGCCAAAGTATTCTGAAATGTCAGGGAAAACGTAAAACGCTCCCTCGGGTACGTTCAGTTTAAACCCTGGAATAGCACCTAAGAGCTTTAAGACTAGATCTCTTCTTTGGTGAAACGCCTCAATCATGTAATCAATTTTTGATACAGGTGCCTCTAGGGCAGTGATAACTGCTCTTTGGGCAATAGCATTTGCACCACTAGTTACCTGACCTTGTAGTTTGTTACAAGCCTTTGCAATCCACGCAGGGGCACCGATGTACCCAATACGCCAACCGGTCATCGCAAATGCTTTTGAAACACCATTAACAGTCACTACTCGATCGTAAAGCGATGGAATCGATGCAATCGATGCATGTGATTCTTTGCTGAAGTTGATATGCTCGTAGATTTCGTCAGAAACGATAATGATATTGGGGTGATCGTTTAAAACTTCTGCAAGCGCCTCTAGCTCAGATTGGTGATAGAAAGATCCACTAGGATTACATGGAGAGCTGAACCAAAGCATACGTGTTTTATCTGTAATCGCCGCACGCAACTGTTCAGGCGTCATTTTGAAGTCAGCATCGATAGTAGTTTTTACTTCTACAGGTACTCCGTCAGCTAGCTTTACAATGTCTCGGTACGATACCCAGTAAGGAGCGGGTAAAATAACTTCGTCACCTGGGTTGATAATTGCCATTGCCACGTTGTAAAGGGATTGTTTTGCCCCTGTAGAAACTACTATTTGGTCTAGGCCATAAGTCAGACCGTTATCTCTTTTGAATTTTAAAGCGATGGCTTGTTTTAAATCTGCATAACCGTCAACCGGAGAATAGCTGTTGTAGTTTTCGTCAATGGCTTGTTTCGCCGATTCTTTAATGAATTCAGGAATAGTGAAGTCTGGCTCACCAAGGCTCAAGCCGATGATGTCTTTACCTTCGTTTTTTAATTCTCTTGCCTTTGCAGCCATTGCAAGAGTGGCTGAAATTTCCATTTTTTGGACGCGTTCTGACGGATGTGAATTCATAATTTTCTTTACAATGCAGTTTTCAGACTGCAATGTTAGTGATAATTTTGCTTTCATAACGACTACTATGAAAGCACAAGATTTACTTCAATACTTCCCTCAACTAACTGATATTCAAAAAGAAAGACTTGAATTACTTGGTGAATTATATCAAGATTGGAATCAAAAAATCAATGTGGTATCACGAAAAGATATTGAAGAGTTATATCTGCGTCACGTATTGCATTCTTTGGCTATTGGTTTGTTTCAAGAATTTAAGCCTGGATCAAGAATTATTGATGTAGGCACAGGTGGTGGATTTCCAGGTATCCCCTTAGCAATACTTTTCCCAGAGGTTTCCTTCACCTTGGTTGATTCGATAGGAAAAAAAATTAAAGTAGTAGATGAGGTCGTTTCAGGTCTTAGATTAACCAATGTGATTTCAATTAACGACCGAGTGGAGAATGTGGCGGGAACTTTTGATTTTATTGTAAGTCGTGCGGTAGCTGCAATGCCCACTTTTGTTCACTGGGTTCAAGGAAAAATTAGTTCAGAAAACAAGCATGAGCGGGCTAACGGTATTCTATATCTGAAAGGAGGAGATTTAACAGAAGAATTAGCTCCCTTTAAAAATAAAATAACGGTATACGATTTATACGATCGCATACCGTTAGATTTCTTTGAAACGAAACGTCTCGTTTATTTGCCCTTATCCTAAGAACGGATATTTATAATCGGTAGGGGTAAGGAAAGTTTCCTTGATCAATCTCGGAGAAACCCAACGTGTAAGGTTGAGCATAGACCCTGCTTTATCGTTGGTACCTGAAGCTCTAGCTCCTCCAAAGGGTTGCTGCCCTACAACTGCTCCAGTTGGCTTGTCATTTAGATAGAAATTACCTGCAGCATTTTGAAGTGCGGTTATCGCTTCATTCATTGCATATCGGTCTTCTGAGAATACTGCTCCTGTTAATGCGTATTCTGAGGTTTCGTCAACTAGCTTCAAGGTGTTTGCCCAATCGTTGTCTTGATAAACATAAACGGTAACTATTGGGCCAAACAGTTCGGTTTCCATAGTGGAGTACTTCGGATCGGTAGTAACAATAACGGTTGGTTCAATAAAGTATCCTATAGATTTGTCATATCCTCCACCCGCGAAAATTTCGGCATTTGAATCGCTCTTCGCTTGATCGATAACTGTGGCAAGTTTGTCAAAGGCGCCCTCGTGAATAACGGCAGTTACAAATCGACTCATATCTTCGGGACTTCCTGGATCGCCAATATTTTCAATATCTGCCTTAACATAACCTAAAATCTCTTCTGCCTTTGATTGAGGTAAATAAACCCTTGAAGCGGCACTACATTTTTGACCTTGGAATTCAAAAGCTCCACGGATAATTGCTGTAGCAACTTGTTTTGCGTTGGCCGAAGGATGGACAATGATAAAATCCTTTCCTCCAGTCTCTCCGACGATTCTAGGATAGGTTTTATACTTTTCTATATTGGATCCAATCTGTTTCCAAAGTGACTTGAAAACAAAGGTTGAACCTGTAAAGTGAAGGCCTGCAAAATCAGGAGACGATACTACTTTATCAGTCACCATTACCGGATCTCCAGTGATCATATTAATGACCCCGTTCGGGAGACCAGCTTCTTTGAAAATTTCAACAATTACTCTTGCCGAAAAAATCTGTGCGTCACTAGGTTTCCAAACAACAGTATTACCCATCATCGCTGGGGCAGCGGGTAAGTTACCTGCGATTGCCGTAAAGTTGAAGGGACTAATAGCGTATACAAAACCTTCTAATGGTCTGAACTCAAGGCGATTCCAAATACCTTCACTTGACTCAGGTTGTTCATTGTAAATTTCGGTCATGAAGTATACATTGAAGCGCAAGAAATCGGCAAATTCGCAAGCAGCATCAATTTCTGCTTGGTGAACCGTTTTTGACTGAGCTAACATAGTAGCCGCATTAATTCTGGCTCGGTAGGGTCCTGCAATTAAATCAGCAGCTTTTAGGAAAATAGAAGCGCGTTGCTCCCAGGGTAGTGATGACCATTTAGCTTTTGCAGATAACGCTTCAGCAATGGCTAGTTCTACATGCTTAGGTTCAGCGTAATAATAAGAACCGATTTGGTGCTGGTGATCATGTGGCGGATACAATCCTCTCTTGTCACTGGTGCGAATTTCTTCCTTACCGATATACATTGGAATATCGGCATGACCATTATACTGTTCTTTGTAAGAAGCTAAAACTTCCTCTCTTTCTTTTGTTCCTTTTGCGTAGCTAAGCACTGGCTCATTGACGGGCAGTGGAACTTGAAAAATAGCATTACTCATAAGGGCAATTTTTAGGTTAATTCTCTGCGTTGTTAACAAAGGTACTTTAATTATAAGTTTTTCTTCTTTGAGGTTTGCCTTAAGTATGCTTTTAGCTGTATTTTTGCAACCAAATATTAACGGCCTTAAAGATATGTCTCAAGACATCAAAATCAAGAAAGGACTCTCAATCAATCTCTTAGGAGGTGCTGAGCACACCTTTCACAAGGAAGTAGCTTCGTCTACTTATGTTATTTACCCGACAGATTTTCATGGTTTAACCCCTAAGTTGGTAATCAAAGAAGGTTCACATGTAAAAGCAGGTGAAACCTTATTTTTTGACAAAAACCAGTCAGAGGTAACTGTTGCTTCTCCGGTTAGTGGAGAGGTTACAGAAATCGCTAGAGGTGAACGAAGAAGGGTGTTGAGTATTAAGATTGCCGCCGACAAGGAGCAGAAAGCGATTGAGAACAAAACTATTTCACTTTCAGGGGCTTCTGCTGCTGAGTTGAAAGCGTATTTGTTAGCTTCTGGCGTGTGGCCTTTTGTAAAACAACGCCCTTATGATGTGATCGCGAATCCAGCAGGTATTCCTAAAGCGATTTTTATCTCAGGCTTAAACACTGGGCCTCTAAATCCTGACCTCGATTTTGTTCTACGAGGACAAGAGGAAAAGCTTCAGGCTGCACTTACAGCGCTTAAAAAATTATCGCCAGGTCCTATTCATGTAGGAGTAGAGTCTAAAGAAAACTCTGTTTTTGGAACTCTAGACCATGTCAGCCTTCATACCGTTGGTGGTCCTCATCCGGCAGGATTGGTAGGAACTCAAATTGCTGCCATCGATCCTATTAGTAAAGGCGAATTGGTTTGGACTATTGCTGCTCAAGATCTAGTAATTATTGGTGAGCTACTTTTAACGGGTAGATACAATGCCTCAAGAACCATTGCGGTAACTGGTTCTTCAATAGTAGCACCTCAATACATTAAGTCAAAAATCGGGGCAGAATTAACCGGTATTTTTGAGGCTTTAGGAGTTAAAGAGGGTGATCAGCGATTTATCAATGGAGATGTGCTTACTGGCACGAAAACTTCTAAAGAAGGGTCTTTAGGCTTTTACAATACGCAACTGACGGTGATACCTGAAGGGAATGATTACGAGTTCTTCGGATGGAATAAACCTGTTTTCAATAAAATTTCTCCAACCAGAGCACTTACTTTCTCATGGTTGAATAAAAAGAAGAAATACGATTTAGACACTAATACCAACGGGGAACATCGTGCCTTTGTAATTACAGGTGGTTATGAGGAGGTTTTCCCATTAGATATATTTCCAATGCAATTACTAAAAGCCTGCATGGTGAATGATCTAGATGATATGGAGAATTTAGGTCTTTACGAGGTAGCTCCTGAAGACTTCTCTCTTACTGAATTTATATGTATCTCAAAACAGCCTCATCAGGATATCATCCGAAAAGGGCTTGATTTAATGCAACAAGAACTCGGTTAACTTTTGTTATGAAACAGAAACTTCACGAAATCAAAGAAAGTTTTAAGGGCAATAAGTGGGCTCCTGCATTCAATGCGATCCACACGTTCTTATATACGCCTAATGAGGTGACTCATTCAGGAACTCACGTTAAGGCAGCTGACGATCTTAAACGTACCATGAATACGGTAATCCAGGCGCTAATCCCTGTACTGCTTTTTGGAATATTTAACGCGGGCTACCAGCACTACAGTGCTATCGAAGGTTTTCCTGAAAATTTCTCAGTACTTGAACACTTTATTACTTGGAGAAACTTTTTAGTGGGGCTTACTACCGTACTGCCGCTACTGATTGTCTCCTATGGGGTTGGTCTTGCTATCGAATTCGTTTTCGCTGTTATTAAAGGACACGAAGTCGAGGAGGGATATCTAGTAACAGGTATTCTTGTTCCACTTATTGTACCGGTAGATACTCCACTTTGGATGCTTGCAATTGCTGTTGCTTTCGGTGTAGTCATCGGTAAAGAAGTTTTCGGAGGAACCGGTATGAATATCTTAAACCCAGCATTAACGATTCGTGCATTCTTGTTTTTCGCATATCCAACCTGGATGAGTGGCGATAAAGTTTGGGTTCACGGTGCAGTTGATGGCTTAACTAAAGCAAACTCTACTGATGCAATCTCCGGTGAGACAATTTTAGGTTTTCTAGCGCAGAATAGAGCAGAGGATTACGCCTATTCCATTTCAGATATGTTCTTCGGATTCATTCCTGGTTCAGTTGGTGAAACTTCAGCTCTTCTTATTTTGTTAGGAGGTCTTTATCTCATCTTCACCAAGATTGCGAGTTGGAGAATTATGCTAAGTGCCGTATTAGGGGCACTTACAATGGGTCTGATTTTTAACGCAGTAGTGGATTTCGGATGGATTGGTACTTACAGTAAATTCTATAGCCTGATGGCCTTTGATTTCTGGAAACATCTGATTGTCGGAGGTCTAGCTTTTGGTATTGTTTACATGGCAACAGACCCTGTAACTGGCTCTCAAACGAATAAAGGAAAGTGGTTTTATGGATTTTTTATCGGATTCATCTCTGTGATGATTCGCGTATTCAACCCAGGTTATCCAGAAGGAGTTTTCTTAGCGATTCTATTGATGAATGTATTCGCTCCAACGATTGACCACTATGTAGTTCAAGCAAATGTTAAACGTCGTAAAAAGCGTGCAAAAAAAGCGGTTATCTACACCGAAGAGTCGGCATCTTTAGAGACTCAATCTGCATAATTCAAATTAGCTATGGCAATTAATACAGATAAAAATTCATATACCATCGTTTTCTCAGTTGTGATGGTAGCTATCGTAGGTTCGATTCTAGCTTTTGCTGCGACTGGACTTAAGGATAAGATTGGAGAGAATCAACGGTTTGAAAAACAGCAAAATATTCTCTATGCGATGGGTGTGAACGCAAATACGGATGCTGGAAGTGTATCCTTTGTCCCTACTACAGAAGTAGCTGAGAAGTTTCAGGAGATCATCAAAGAGCAGTATGTTGTTGTTGATGGTAAGGCAGAATTGTTCGAGGATGCCTACGCCAAGATTGATCTCAAAAAAGAGCTTGATTTAATCAAATCAGGAAAAGAAGGTAAACTTCCTTTCTTCATCGGAGAAAATGGGGGTAAGCGATACTATATCATTCCAATGTACGGTAAAGGATTATGGGATGCTATTTGGGGGTATTTGGCACTTGACGAAAACTTCGTGGTGTCGGGTGTTTACTTCGACCATAAAGGAGAAACTCCGGGTCTTGGTGCCAACATTAAAATGCGTTTTTTCATGGATGATTTCGCTGGCGAATCGATTTACCGCGATGGTGGATACAAAGGGGTAGCTGTAGTAAAAGGAAATAATGATCCCTTAAACGAAGATAAAACCGACGGTCAAGTTGACGCATTGGCAGGCGCTACGATTACCGGTAATGGAGTTACCGCTATGATCAACGAAAGCGTTAAACTTTATCAACCTTATTTAGAAACTTTACGAATCCAATAGATATGGGACTACTTTCAAAAAAGGATGCGAAACTCGTTTTAGATCCGCTTGCTGATAACAACCCAATTACCATTCAGGTACTGGGTATTTGTTCGGCACTTGCGATTACTGCAGAGTTAAAAGCCTCATTGGTTATGGCCTTCTCCGTACTTTTCGTACTCGGAGCTGGTAACGTGGTGATTTCTTTATTAAGAAATGTTATTCCATCAAAGATTCGAATCATCGTACAATTAGTGGTAGTTGCAACCCTTGTAATTATCGTTGATCAAGTTTTAAAGGCCTTTGCATACGAACTAAGTAAGACGCTATCGGTATTCGTAGGTTTAATTATTACCAACTGCATCATCATGGGGCGCTTTGAAGCCTTTGCGCTTGGTAACGGGCCTTGGAAATCTTTCTTAGATGGTATTGGTAATGCACTTGGATACGGTGTGATCCTAGTAATTATTGGATTCTTTCGTGAATTATTAGGTTCAGGGACTCTTTTAGGCAACGCAGTTTTAGGCGATCCTATCGCTAAAACAGGGCTTTATGCCTATGGATATGAAAATAACGGATTTATGATCATTCCACCTGCGGCACTAATCGTGGTAGGAATTATCATTTGGGTTCAGCGCTCGCGCAATTCACAATTAATTGAAGAAGCTTAACAACTACGGTTATGTTAGAACACTTAGAATTATTTTTCAAGTCAATATTTATTGACAACATGGTATTCGCCGTTTTCTTAGGGATGTGTTCCTATTTAGCGGTTTCTAAAAAAGTATCTACAGCAGTAGGTCTGGGTGCGGCAGTAATCTTCGTACTTGCAGTTACTGTTCCTATGAACTGGCTTCTTGATCAGTACGTTCTTCAACCAGGAGCATTAGCTTGGTTAGGCGAGGAATTTGTTGATTACGACTTGAGCTTCCTTTCTTTTATTCTTTTTATTGCGACCATTGCTACAATGGTTCAGCTTGTAGAGATTGTAGTTGAGAAGTTTGCACCTGCACTATACAATTCATTAGGTATTTTCTTACCTCTTATTGCTGTAAACTGTGCGATTTTAGGAGGTTCTCTATTTATGCAAGCGAGAGAAATACCAAGTCTAGCACTTGCTTTTAACTATGGTGTTAGCTCAGGTATCGGATGGTTCTTAGCTATCGTAGCTATTGCTGCGATCAGAGAGAAAATTAGATACTCTGCAGTGCCTGCGCCACTAAGAGGTTTAGGTATCACTTTCATTATTACAGGACTTATGGGTATTGGTTTTCAAAGTTTTGGCGGAATGCTAACGGGTGACAATGAACCACCATTAGTTGAAGAAACGGTTGTTGAAGCTGCTGAGTTTGAGGCGCCAATTACCTCTGATGAATTAAATGAACCAACAGGTTTAGAAGCTGAAGAAACCCCTGATGCTGAAGAAACCATCGCATCGATTAACTAAACAAAATAAAGGAAGAAACTATGTTTTTAGCAGCTATAGGAGGAACCGTTATTGTAACCGTAATTGCGTTTTTAGTTTTAACGCTATTATTGGTTGGTTTATTGCTTTTTACCAAGCAGAAGCTTTCACCCTCAGGTCCTGTAATTATCACCATTAATGGAGAGCGTAAAATCGAAGTACCTTCAGGCTCTTCATTACTTTCAACATTAGGAAATCAAAAGGTTTTCTTGCCGTCTGCTTGTGGAGGTGGTGGAACTTGTATTCAGTGTGAATGCCACGTACTAGCTGGTGGTGGAGAGGCACTACCTACTGAAACCCCACACTTCTCTAAAAAGGAATTACAGCATGGGGCTCGTCTAGCTTGTCAGGTTAAGGTAAAGCAGGATATGGAAATCGAAATTCCTGAAGAGGTATTTGGAATTAAGAAATGGGAAGGAAAAGTAGTTCGTAACTACAATGTTGCTTCTTTCATCAAAGAATTTGTAGTTGAAATTCCAGAAGACATGAATTACAAGGCAGGTGGATATATTCAAATTGAAATTCCTGCTTGCGAAGTGAAGTATAGCGATATGGATATCACTGCTCACCCTGAAGAGCACGATGATCCTGAGAAGTTTAGAGCTGAGTGGGATAAGTTTAATCTTTGGCCACTTGTGATGAAAAACCCTGAGAAGGTAGAGCGTGCTTATTCGATGGCCTCTTACCCAGCAGAAGGAAGAGAAGTTATGCTTAACGTTCGTATTGCTACCCCACCATGGGATCGCAATAAAAATGGATGGGCAGATGTTAACCCTGGAGTAGCCTCATCTTATATTTTCGGATTAAAAGCTGGTGACCCTGTAACGATTTCAGGACCTTTTGGTGAATTCTTCATCAACGAGTCTGAAGCAGAGATGTTATACGTTGGTGGTGGAGCGGGTATGGCACCGATGCGTTCGCACCTATATCATTTATTTAAAACACTTCGCACGAATCGTAAAGTTACCTATTGGTACGGAGGTCGCTCCAAGCGCGAACTTTTCTACATTGATCACTTTAAGCAGTTAGAAAAGGAGTTCCCTAACTTCAAATTCTATATGGCCCTTTCTGAGCCACTAGAAGAAGATAACTGGAAAGTTAAAAAGGATATTAATGATGAGTCTGGTGACGGTTTTGTAGGTTTTATTCACAATTGTGTAATTGAACAATATCTGAATCAGCACGAAACCCCTGAAGATATTGAGCTTTATTTCTGTGGACCACCACTGATGAATAAAGCAGTTCAGAAGATGGGCGAAGACTTTGGTATTCCTGATGAGAATATTCGTTTCGATGACTTCGGAGGATAATCACAGCAAACCGACACCTAAACGTGTCGTTTTTTTTAACTGATAGAATGAGTGCACTAAGTACAAACGAAATACATCAGATTGCTATGAATTTGGTCGGTTCCCAGTTAGAAGGAGCAGGCTATGAATTCTTAGGTGTTAATTCTAAGCCAGGCGTTGACCCCCAGTTTGTTTGTACTTTTAATAAGAAACTCCATTTTATAGTCGTAAGAGGATTTCTTTATCCCGCTGATCCTTTGTCTCCTGATCGAACATTACTGAAGAAAGTTGCGGATCATGCAGAAAAATTTGAAGCCAAAGCCTATTGGGCGGGTGTTGGAGTTTACCATCCTGAAGACCGAAAATTGCCTGTTTCGAAATCAACGGGGTATGAACTTGATTTTAAAGGATTATATCTCGCCGAAGAAGTCTTATGAATCGTCTATTATTACTTTTAGTACTTATTATAGCATCTTGTACAAATGTTCCTACGCGCCAGCAGTATACTGGGGAGGCATTAGGTACTACTTACTCGATCATTGCCTATGCTAATGAAGATTTAGAGTTAAATCAGTCGCTTTCTGAACTATTTGACAGACTGAATCAATCGATGTCTACTTATCATCCACAGTCAGATATAAGTAGAATTAATCGAGGAGAGCGGGTTCAAGTAGATTCCTTATTTCGCTTTATGTTTGAGAAGTCTGCTCAAATCAATAGCTTGACTTCAGGTTATTTTGACCCTACCGTTGGTATCCTCGTAGATGCTTGGGGTTTCGGAGCCGAATCTTTGAACTCTTTTAACGCAGCACAAGTAGATAGTTTGCTTGAGTTTGTAGGTTTTTCTAAACTAAGCCTATCGGATACGAATGAATTAATTAAAGCTTACCCAGGAATTCGAATTGATTTCAATGCAATAGCTAAAGGGTATGCCTTAGACTTGATTGCTGATTTGCTTGTTGCCAAGAATAGTTCGAATTTTCTCATTGAGTTAGGTGGTGAGATTGTTACCCGTGGAATTAATTTGGATCGTGCTAAACCTTGGCGTGTAGGTATTGATGATCCAAATGTTACAGGTGTAGATCGCTCGATCACACGAACGATTACACTCACTGATGAAGCCATGGCCACTTCAGGGAATTATAGGAAATTTCGAATTGATTCTTTAACTGGAGAGCGTTATGTTCATACGATTAACCCTTTAACTGGCCTAGCTGTTCCTTCTTCGGTTTTATCGGCTAGTGTAATTGCTCCAGATTGTGCTACTGCCGATGCTTTTGCCACCGCATTTATGACCATGCCGTTAGAAGATTCTAAACGATTGATAGTTCAAGAAGGCTTATCCGTTTTCTTAATTTACGCTGATGATGACCGATTAGAGATCTTTCAAACAGGTAGGTTTACTGAGGCTTCTGAATAATTGGTATAATTTCATTGATATCTAAGCCGTAGCGATTAATCTCTTCTTTAGAGAAGAATTCATTTACGTTTACTTTTTGAGTGGTAAAGCCTACATTTTCTAATCGGGTAAAGTAATCATCTCTACCATACCACCTCACGTGATCGTACTGCCCGAAGTGTTTTACTCTTTCCTTTGCGTTTGTAATGCTAAAATCTTCGTAGGTCTTACGGCGATTAGGTTGCATGGGTACTTGAACGATCCCGTATCCGCCAGGTTTCATTACTCGAAATAACTCTTTCATGGCTAGGCTGTCATTTTCAATATGTTCAAGCACATGATTACAAAATATACAATCAAAAGCATTTTCCTTGAATGGAAGCTTTGTGATATCACCATGAATCTCGGCCAGGGGAGAATTTAAGTCGAAAGTGGTGTAATTAAGAGTTTCTTTCTTTTTGAAAATAGAATAGAAGCATTGTTCGGGGGCAATATGCAGTAATTCAATTTTAGTGGAGTTCTGTAGTAACTCAGTCTCTTTTTTTAGATATAACCAAAGCGATCGATGTCTTTCTAGGGATAGGGTAGAAGGGGAGAGAACTCCCTTTCTTAGTTGTTTATATCCATAAGGGAGAAAGCTTCGAAAGCTTTTTTGGTCGATAGGATCTGTTACTTCATCTCCTTTATAAAACCAAATAAGTAGTGGTCTCACGAAATAGCTTAAGCGTATGAGCCATGGACGCGGTACACTATTTAAAATAAGTTTGGTGAGATTCATTTAAAGGGAACTTCCTCTTCAGTTTCAATACCTAAGGCATTGTAGATGTATTGAAAAGTTGAAAGTAATTTTGGTTTGCCATCTACAATTGCAATATTGTGCTCAAAATGGGCACTTGGCTTGCCATCGGCTGTTTTGATGGTCCATCCGTCTCTTCCTTGTATGACGCGATGCGTGCCCATGTTAATCATAGGTTCGATTGCAACTACAAGACCTTCTTTGAATACCTTTCCTCTACCGCGTTTACCGTAGTTTGGCATTTCTGGGCCTTCATGCAAACTGTTCCCTAAACCGTGTCCTACAAGCTCGCGTACGATTCCATAGCCTTGGGCTTCATTGTATTGCTGAATAGCAAAACCTACATCTCCAACGCGATTGCCCGCTTTGAATTGTTCAATACCAATGTACAGTGATTCTTTCGCTGTTTTTAAAAGAGCTTTCGTTTCTTCTGCCACTTCACCTACTTCGAAAGTATAAGCGTGGTCACCGTAAAAACCATTCATAAATACTCCACAGTCGATAGATATAATATCTCCATCTTTCAGTGGGGTTTGGTCTGGTATACCGTGTACCACTTGTTCATTTGGACTCCAGTTTAAGGTATTTGGAAAGTCGTACATCCCTAAGAATCCAGGTGCTCCACCATGATCTCGAATAAAATCCTCGGCTAATTGATCTAATTCGAGGGGCATTGCTCCTGGCTTCACCTCCTTAGCGAGCATTCCCAATGTTTTAGAAACGAGTTGGGAACTCTCTCTCATTAATTCGATTTCCTCCGGTGTTTTAAGTATGATTGCACCCATTTAAACTAGGGGTTTTTGAGTCATTGAAGTAGGTTGATCAATTCCCATTAATTTTAGGATGGTCGGTGCGATATCTCCAAGCACTCCGTCTTTTACTTCTTTCAGTTCCTTGTCAACTAAAATAAGGGGAACGGGATTAGTCGTATGCGCAGTATTCGGTGAACCATCTTCATTAATCATGGTGTCACAATTACCGTGATCTGCAATAACTAGGGTAGTGTAATCTTGATTAAGTGCTTCAGTAATTAAGGTTTCAGCGCAACTATCGACGGTTTCACAGGCTTTAATTGCCGCATTCATATCTCCGGTATGTCCTACCATATCTGGATTGGCAAAGTTGAGGCAGATAAAATCAAAAGTACCTTTTGCTAAATGGGGCTTCAGTGCATCTCTAATCTCAAAGGCGCTCATTTCGGGCTGAAGATCGTAAGTGGCTACCTTGGGTGATGGACAAAGAATACGTTCTTCTCCTTCGAAAGGGGCTTCTTTACCACCGTTAAAGAAGAAGGTAACGTGTGGATATTTTTCTGTTTCAGCAATTCGAAGTTGTGTCTTTTCTGCTTTTGAAACTGCTTCTCCCAAAGTTTCATTTAGATTATCCTTGTCAAATACGATACTGACATTCTTAAAGTTGTCGTCGTATCGGGTCATGGTTACAAAATGCAACGGTAATGGTTGCATTTCTTGCTCGGGGAAGGCTGTTTGTGATAACGCTTGTGAGAGTTCCCTGCCTCTATCAGTTCTGAAATTGAAGAATAGAACAACGTCTTTTTCTTTAATACTTCCTATAGCATTCCCTTGATCATTTACCTTGATCATTGGCATGATAAATTCGTCGGTAACTCCATTTTCGTACGAAGTCTCCATTTCACTAACCATATCCTTGGTCTGGTTACCTTGTGCTTTCACGATGGCGTCATAGGCAATCTTCACACGCTCCCAACGTTGGTCGCGATCCATTGCGTAATAGCGTCCTGTAACTGAGGCTAAAACGGCCTTTTTATTTGCGATATATTCTTCTAAATTTTTAATGTATCCCGCGCCACTTTTTGGATCTACATCTCGTCCGTCTGAAAAAGCGTGAATAAAGGTATTCGAATGCTTGTTGCTCGCTTCAAAGAAGTCTATCAGAGCTCTCAAATGACTCGTGTGTGCATGAACACCACCATCACTACATAGACCTAAAAGGTGGACATTTACTTCTTCTTTGTTCGCGTAGTCTAGTGCGCTTTGAAGTACTTCGTTTTGGGCAAAACTTCCTTCGGCAACCGCCTTGTTTATCTTAGCAAAATCTTGATAAACGATTCTACCAGCGCCGAGGTTCATGTGTCCCACCTCGCTATTACCCATTTGACCGTCAGGAAGACCGACATGCATACCATAGGTTTTCAGTGTGGCATGAGGAAAATTTTGATATAGGCTGTCTATAAACGGAGTGTTGGCTTGTTCAATGGCAGAAATCTTTGGATCAGGTGACATTCCCCATCCATCCAAGATCATTAGAAGTACCTTTTTGTTCATGGTATTCGATTTTGGTTGATGCCGCAAAGTTACGATTTCTAAGGAAGAAGAAGCGGATTGATATCTAGAAGCTGCTCCCTCAGATAGGAAGTTTTTAGGCTTGAGTTAATTACTTCTATACCCTTTACTTTTTGTTGCAAGGCGATTTCGTAAACCCCTTTATTGATATAACGTTTTAGAATTGGAATAGATTCAGGAGCATAAGATAAATGCCAAGGTTCATATTTAAATCCTTTACGCTCCGGATGATTGGTATATGACAAATAGAATCCGTAGTTGGCTGCGTTATCAGTTAACCACTGATGTAGGTTTTCGAAGACCCCTCCACTATTAAAATGCTCTTCAAGTAAAACATCGCCTTCAACCTTTATTTTACCCTGTATAACGTCAATATCAGTACCCCAATGATGTCTTGAAGTTCCTGGAATGGTTGAGTATTCGATAATTTTTTTTACTGATTCCAACGGTGTTAGGCCCTCAGTTTGAAATCTTTTGAATTTACTCTCGAAGATGGTCTTTTGTCTTGAATAAGATCTGAAACTGGAGACAGGGCTAATCACAATTCCATCCTCCCATGCGGCTACTCGCATTTTATTAAAAGCCTTAAATGTTTTTCTCGTTAAGATAAGTGGGTCTTTCCCTTTCAAAGACGCAGAATTCATTCCCATTAATCGGTTAACGCTCCAGAAAAAAGGATCTTCTGAATCTATTAACGAGTTTTTTGCCCAGTTAGGTAAGCATCCAACAGCTAGGGCAGTAGTAACACTTTGTTTTAAAAATACTCTTCGATTAATCATGAGATCTCTTTAAACATTTTGTAGTGCGGACCAACACCTTCAATTTCAAACTCATTTCCAAGTACCTGGTATCCATATTTTTGATAAAAACCAACCGCTGAAGTTCGTGCATTAAACCACAAAACTTTTCTGTCTAGTTCGATTAATTTATACTCTGCCCCATAAAGTAATTTTCGTCCAATTCCACTTCCCTGGTAATCTTCTAAAACTGCCATTCCTCTAAGTTGATAATAGCTGTCCTTAATCACAGATTGCGGGTTTACCGTTAGGGTACAGCACCCAATGATTCTATCATTATCTAAAGCAGCAAAATGAATGCTTTCAGGATCATTGTCTCCACTAAAGTGACAATCATCTAGGGTCATCCCTTTGCGTAAGATGTCTAAACGAACCTTTAAAATTGCTGAGGCTTCGGTGGTTTTTATTGATAGCATTTCGACCGATTTTATAGTAAATTTAAACTTTAGAATAGTTAGCATGCGGATAAAACTCTTTTTTGGCCTCCTTTTTAGTTTCGGATTGCTTTTTGCGCAGCAATCGAAATCCCCCGAATTACATCTATTACGTGGCCAGGTTCTTTATAGAAATAGCTTTGTTCAAGATGAAGCTGTGGTGAATTCTACTCGTGACTTCAACACGATAACCGATCAAAACGGTGCATTTGAAATTTATGTAGCTGTAGGAGATGAGTTAGTTTTTAAGGCCGTTAACTATCAATTAGAAGTGGTTAAAATCACGACTGATATCATTCAGAATAATCGCTTAGTGGTTGAAGTTACTGAACGAGTCAATGAACTTGACGAAGTGGTTGTAGGGCCAGAAAACCAGCAGAAGTTTATTGAACTGAAAAATGAAGAATTCAAAGGGTACGATTATGGAATTGATCGATCTACCCCGGTTCAAAATACGGTATTGTCACCATCGGCTACAGGAATGCGAGATGGACTCAACTTTGTTGCCATGTACAAATTGCTTAAAAGCTTGCTTTTTAGTACAGATCCTGAAAAGCCTTCAGTTCCCCTTTCAAAAGCACTTCGAACGGTTTATGAAGACGATTTCTTTCTCAATGACCTAGGACTTGAACTGTCTGAGATTGAACTTTTTCTTAAGTTCTGTGATGAAACCATTCCAGCTCGGGATCTTCTTCGTAAAGAAAACGAATTCGAACTTATTGAGTTCTTAGTTAATAGTTCGGCTACTTTTAAAGAACAAAATCGTTGAGAAGACTCTTTTTGCTTTTGTGTTTTCTGAGTGCTTCTTTATTTGCTCAAGCCCAAAATCGGCTTGTACAGATTAATGGAAAGATAAAAGCAGATTCAGAAGACATTGAATCAGTTACCGTACAAAACCTTCGTTCGGGAACAGCCACCATTACCGATTCAAATGGGCGTTTTCAAATTCAGGTGCGATTAGGAGATACCTTGGTTCTGTCAGCTGTTCAATTCAAAACGAAACAATTCGTCTACGATCAATCTTTTCGTGGAGTAACTTCTATGGAAATTCCTATGGACTCCTTTGTCAATGAATTGAAAGGGGTAACTCTGCAGCCTTTCGGTTTGAGCGGGAGAATTACTACTGATTTAGACTCACTTGCCATCGAAGGCCCCCCAACTGCAGCTTCTTTAGGTTTACCTAATGCCAACATCTATATTCCTACCAAAAATGAACGAATGCTTTACGAGGCCACCTCAGGAGGTGGATTGATTCCGCTTAACCCTTTGCTCAATGCACTAACAGGAAGAACCAAAGAGCTCAAAAACCAAGTTCGATTGGAGCGAAAGAACCAAACTTTGGACCTCGTTATCAAACGATATGAACAATTGCTTTTTGAAGATCAGTTGGGAATCAAAAAAGACGACGTTCGTCGATTCTTATACTTTTGCGAGGCAGACTCTCTTTTTGTTTCAACACTTGAAAAAGGGGATGAGATTCTGTTTTATGAATTTTTAAAGTCCAAAGCACTGCAGTTTAACTCATTATAATGAAAACCTGGATACTTTTTTTAATTACGCTTTTTTCTTTAACTAGTCTCCGTCCACTCGATCATAAATTCTATTTAAGTGTAACTCAAATGGAGTTTGATGCTGATAAGAATCGCATTACTGCTATAAGTAGAGTGTTTGTAGACGATCTTGAAGAGACGTTGCGACAGCGTTACGATGTTCATTTAGCTTTAGGTACAGATCGAGAAGATGCAATGGCATCCTTTTACATCAGTCGTTATGTGGAGCAAAAGCTCATTGTTGAAATGAACAACCATCCGCTCAAATTTACTTTTGCAGGTTTTACCTATCAAAATGATCAAATTGTTTTGCTTTCAGAGTTCAGCGTTATTCCTAGCGATGAATACGAAATCAAGGTGACTAATGCACTAATAGCTGATGCCTATTCAGAACAGCAAAACCTAGTTCATTTTCGGATGAACCAAAAAAAGCAAAGCGAAGTGTTGACCAAGGAGCGACCATTCTTTGTTGTAGCACTTTAGAATTCTTTGTTTAAGCTTAAGAAAAGGGCTAACTTAACCGCTCTAAAAACTAACTCATTCTAATGAAAAAACTGATTCATTTGTTTGCTGCGCTTGCCATGGTGTTCTCAATCCCTTTGGCAGCTCAAGAAGAGGCTCCACAGCGTGAGCCTGGTCACTACAACAACAACCGATTTAAGCAGTTGTATGAAGAGTTTTCAACTCCGAATACCTATCGTTCGGCGAGCGGTGCTCCCGGTCCAGATTACTATCAGCAACGCGCTGACTACAAGATGGATATTACTTTAGACGATAAGAATGCAAGAATCTATGGTGAAGAAACCATTACCTATACCAACAATTCACCTGATAATCTCGAGTTCTTGTGGGTACAATTAGATCAAAATGTGAGAGCAAAGGATTCAAAATCTCCACTTAGAAATGGGGAGGGTGTGAATCTTGCTTACACGGCTGGTAATTTTGCTCAATCGTTTATGGGTGAGCCTTTTGATGGTGGATTTAATATTGAATGGGTGAAAGAAGGTAGCAGAGATTTACCTTACACAATCAACCAAACTATGATGCGTGTTGACTTAGCGAATCCACTACTTAGTGGCCAGAGTTATAGTTTTAGTATCAAGTGGTGGTACAATATTCCTGACCATACGGTGAATAGAGCAAGGTCAGGGTATGAGTACTTTGTAGAGGATGGTAACCGTGCCTATGTAATCGCTCAATTCTTCCCAAGAATGGCTGTTTACAGTGACGTTGAAGGTTGGCAAAACCATCAATTTTGGGGTAGTGGTGAATTCGCACTTCCTTTCGGAGATTACGAGGTAAATATTACTGTGCCTGAAGATCATGTATTAGATGCTACAGGTGAATTGCAAAATAGAAAACAGGTATTCTCTAAGGAGATGATGAAGCGATATGAGCGGGCTAAAAAGTCGTACGATGAGCCTGTGATGATTGTTACTCAAGAGGAGGCAGAGGCAGCTGAAAAAGGGTTTGCTGAGAAAACTAAGACTTGGAAATTTATCGCTAGAAACGTTCGAGACTATGGGTTTGCGACTTCTCGTAAGTTTATTTGGGATATGATGTCGGTAAAAATTGCCAACCGAGACGTTATGGCGGTTTCTCTTTATCCAAAAGAAGGAAATCCACTTTGGGAGGAATGGTCAACTCGTGCTGTTGCTTCTACATTGAAATCATATTCGAAATATACTTTTGATTATCCCTATCATAAGGCAATCTCCGTTCACGCAAAGAATCAAGGAATGGAGTACCCGATGATTTGTTGGAACTACGGACGTCCGAACAAAGACGGTACGTATTCAGATCGAACCAAATTCGGGATGATGAGTGTAATTATTCACGAGGTTGGTCACAACTTTTTCCCGATGATTGTAAACTCTGATGAGCGTCAGTGGGGATGGATGGACGAAGGTCTAGATACCTTTATGCAATACCTTGCTGAACAGGAGTTTGGAGAGGCTTATCCAGCTGCTATTGAAGGGTTAGATAAGTATCCTTCACGCCGCGGAGCGCCTTCAGCAATTGTTCCTTATATGGCTGGTGATCAGAGTTATATCGCTCCTATCATGTCAAACCCTGAAAATGTTTATCAGCTAGGGCCTAACGCATACGCTAAGCCGGCAACTGCACTAAACATTCTGCGTGAAACGGTAATGGGAAGAGAATTATTTGATCACGCATTTAAAACTTATGCGCAGAGATGGATGTTTAAACATCCAACACCAGAAGATTTCTTCAGAACGATGGAGGATGCTTCTGCAGTAGATCTAGACTGGTTCTGGAGATCTTGGTTCTATACAACAGATTATGTCGATATCGGAGTAGGAGAAGTGAAGAGTTACTATGTATCGAATGAGCCAACACCAGAAATGAAAGAGTATATGGCTGCAAATGGTTTAACTGAGGCAGATCTACCTCCGCTGGTTTATCTAGCGGATTTAAATGCTGAGGATGTTGATCCGAACCTGACAGCAGCTGCACCCTCTGAAACCTCTACAACACTTAAGGAGTTTATGATGGATAACATGACTGAAGCAGAGCGTACTAAGGTTAAAGAGCCCAAGTACTTCTATGAGATTTCTTTTGAAAAACCAGGAGGTATTCCAATGCCACTTATCGTTGAGTACACATACGAAGATGGAAGTTCTGAGACGGTAACGTATCCGCCTGAGATTTGGAGAAAGAATGATGCTGAAGTAAAGCGTGTAATCTCATCAGACAAAAAGCTTACAGGGATTGTAGTTGATCCTAAAGCAGAGACTGCAGATGTTGATACTGCAAACAATTCTTGGCCTAAAAAAGAAGAAGGATCTGAGTTTGATGCGTTAAAAGCGCAAATCAAGGGATAATTTCTTTTATTCAAAATTTTAAACCCGCAGTGAAACCGCTGCGGGTTTTTTTATATTTGTATTCATGCATTTTCTCTTTATTAGCGGCGCAGAAATATTCTTCATACTCTTTATGGTGGTGATTATTTTTGGTACGGATCGTCTACCAGAAATTGTGCGCGGCCTAGCTAAAGGAATGCGCCAACTAAAAGATGCAGCCGACGACGTTAAGCGCGAAATTCAGAAGTCTGCCGATAAAAGCGGTATCGACACTTCAATAGCCGAAGATCTTAAAAAGAGTGCAGATCAAGTAAAAAAGTCGGTAGAAGAAGTGACCGGTACTATTAAACGTCAGTGAGCTAGAGGTATCTGGCTACACTTAATCCGTCTCTTACAGGTAAGATTAGGTGCTCGAAACGTTCGTCTTCAGTTAACCTTTGGTTATACTTTAGCAACGCCTCGGTGGCTTTATCGCCCTTTTGAAGTGATTCTACTACTTTGCCGCTCCACAAAATATTGTCGGATACTACAAGGCATCCTTTGCTTAGCTTAGGAATTACTGCATCTAAATATTCATTGTAATGGGCTTTTTTAGCGTCAATAAAAACTAAATCAAACCGATCCTTTAAAGTAGGTATGATTTTTAATGCATCTCCAACGATAGGTTGGATGCTTTCATAGTAAGGGCTTAGTTTCCAATACTTTTGTTGTAGCCAAGCTAATTCTTCATTTACTTCAATAGTAGTAATGGTTCCTTTAGCACTTAGCCCCTCTGCAAGACATAGTGCTGAATATCCTGTATAAGTACCCAGTTCAAGGATGCGATTGGGTCGAACTAATTTGCTTAAAAACGAAAGTAGCCTGCCTTGGTAATGACCCGAAATCATTCTTGGTTGAATTACTTTCTGATGCGTTTCATGGCTTAGTTTTTTGAGATAGGTTGGTTCTACCTCTATATGCTTGTTTAAATAAGATTCTAAGGCTTCTGAAAAGAAGTGCATCGCTCTATTTTTAAGTAAATTTAGGGCAAAAATAAGGCTATGTTTCAAAGTTCTCTTCAATTCGCTAAAGACCTTGACGCTAATGATTCGCTCGCGAGCTATCGCGATCAATTTCATTTTCCGAAAACTGCTGAAGGAGAGAAGAAGTTATACTTTACGGGTAACTCGCTAGGATTACAACCCTTGAATGCTAAAAACCGTATTGGTCGAATACTAGACGAGTGGGCAGACTATGCTGTGGATGGTCACTTTTATTCTGAACATCCTTGGTGGGACTATCACGAAAGAATGGCGCCTAAATTAGCCAAGGTCGTTGGTGCAGAGCCTAGTGAAGTTACTATTATGAATACGTTGACAGCCAACCTTCATTTTCTCATGGTTTCTTTTTACCGTCCGACTTCTACGCGTTACGCCATATTATGTGAAGAAAAGGCATTTCCTTCTGATCAGTATTTAATGAAATCTCAATTGAAGTTTCACGGATTTGATTTTGAAAGTGCACTCATTGAAGTTTCGGGTAACGGATCGGCTCCAACAACCGAAGATTTCGTAAAGGCTATTGAAGAAAATAAAGATAGAGTTGCGCTTATACTTCTAGGTGGAGTGAATTATTACACTGCGGGGGTTCTCGATATTGAGACTATAACTAGAGTTGCTAGGTCACATGGTATTACTATCGGATGGGATTTAGCCCACGCAGCAGGTAATATTTCATTAAAATTACATGATTGGGGAGTAGATTTTGCGGCGTGGTGTAGTTATAAGTACATGAATGCTGGACCGGGTAGTTTATCAGGTGTGTTTATTCATAAACGCCATCACGACCAGTCTTCAATTCCTCGATTCGAAGGTTGGTGGGGTGTAGATAAGTCAGAGCGTTTTCAAATGAATGACTCCTTTAAGCCAGCAGTAGGAGCCGAGGCTTGGCAGTTGTCTAACCTGCCAATTCTAGCTTTAGCTCCCTATGATGCTTCCTTAGATTTATTTGAAGAAGTAGGAATGGCGAGCCTAACGGCAAAAAGTAAACAGCTTACTGATTATTTAGAATTTAAGATTAGGGAGATTGCTGAGCAAACGGGATATCCCCTCGAGATTATTACTCCTCAAAATAGAGGCGCTCAACTATCTATATACATCCCTAATAATGGCCGAGCCATTTTTGATCATCTCTGCGAAAATGGAGTGGTGCCCGATTGGAGAAATCCGAATGTGATTCGTGTTGCTCCGGCACCCTTTTATAATTCTTTTGAAGATGTATACTTGTTTGCTGAACGTTTCAAGGATGCGATCTATTCTACCGATAGTTCGGTAAAATAAAGAGCTCCACTTGAATTCGGTCTTTCATGTCGCTGCGCGATAAGTAAACCTCCGAGGTTGAGGTAATCCTTGCAAATCGATATAATGTTTGGATCTTCTCCATTGGAGCGTCTAAACACCCACTCTTTTACCGTATAATCTTTATCTATATAAAAATCATAGGCATCGCCTGGGGTATATCCGCCCTCGTTGCCATAGACAATGGTTAATTTGTTTAAAGATTTTCCTTCACCTGGAGAGTTGACATTTTCTGTATAAGTTGCTAAGAAGTTATCTTGATCCCAAACCAACTGAAGCGGCGCTAAGAGCCAATACTTGTCATTGATAAAGCCCTTGTTAATCTCATTGGAAACGGAATCAAGCTTTTTCCAATGGTATTTATAATCATCCTTAGCACGCACAGCAGTTACTGAATCAACTTTAGGGTTCCAGATCCATTTGCGAGAGAAAGGTTCTCCGTTGGCGCGAGCCACATTCCAATTAAAGACGATCTTTTCGATTTTTTCAAATTCAGAGAGTCCGTGCGCTTCAGCAATGCGATCTGCTACCTTATAAGCCTCTGACTTCTCGTTGGTTGAAGGGGTTTCTGAACAGCTATTCAGTAAACCTATGGCTGCTATAGAGAGGAGTAACTTTTTCATATTTCTTTTAGGCTAAAGGTAGGAAATGCTAGGCTAAAATAGCATTAGATGCTACCTTTGTAGGTATCTAAAATTTATGGCTATGGCTGCAACATCTAAGGTTCGTGACTTAATAGAACATTCGCTTTTAACCGATCGCAAGGTCTTTTTATGGGGAATGGTAGACGATCACAGCGCAAAACACGTGATTGATCGCTTGATTTATCTGGACAGTCAAAGTCATGATGAAATTCAACTCATCATTAATAGCCCTGGAGGTTATGTAACTTCAGGATTTGCTATTTATGATACCTTAAAAGCGATCAAAAGTCCTGTCTCGACCATATGCTCAGGTTTAGCAGCTTCAATGGGTTCGATTTTATTGTCTGCTGGTGAAAAAGGTCGTCGCTTCATACAACCTCATGCACGAGTTATGATTCATCAACCTAGTGGAGGAGCTCAGGGTCAAGCCTCTTCCATAGAGATACAAGCTAGAGAGATTATAAAAACCAAAGAGATTGGAGCAAGAATTCTTGCTGAGAATTGTGATCAGTCTATCGATAAGGTGATGAAAGATTTTGACCGTGATTATTGGATGGATGCTGAAGAATCTACACAGTATGGCATCGTCGACGGGGTCATTGATACGATCTAATAGGCATCTGGATTTCGAATAATCGCTTCTGCTCTTCTAATCTGAGCTTCTAACTCGTCTGGGTTCTTCTTGTCAAGTAGGCGATACATCATACCCATTCTAGGATTGCCCTTTAGTATCTCTCGTTTTTTACTTAGAAAGTTCCAGTACAAGGAATTAAACGGACATGATTGTTCTCCGGTCTTATCTTGTACCCGGTAACTACAGCTCTTACAGTAATTACTCATCTTGTTGATATAGGCTCCACTACTGATATAGGGTTTGGTCGCGATGATTCCTCCGTCTGCGAACTGAGACATTCCACGAGTATTAGTGATCTCTACCCAGTGTATCGCGTCGATATAAACTCCTAAATACCAATCATCAAGCTGATCAGGATCTATTTCAGTGAGCAGCGCGTAATTACCTGTAACCATTAGGCGCTGTATGTGATGGGCATAACTATATTGAAGCGTTTGTTTTATAGACTCAGAAAGACATTTCATTTTGGTTTTTCCCGTCCAATAAAAGTCTGGGAGATTTTGTTGGTGATTGAAGTAATTGAGAGTTTGATAATTGGGCATTTCTTTCCAGTATATGCCTCGCATATATTCTCTCCACCCTAAAATCTGACGAACAAATCCTTCAATTTGGGAAAACGAAATAGTATCATCTTTATAATAAGTTGAGATGGCAGTATCAATAACTTCTCCAGGATGTATCAGCTTTGAATTCAGTGCAAAGGATAGCCTTGAGTGAAAGAGATAGGGTTTTCCAACGGCCATCGCATCTTGGTAGGTGCCAAATCGAGATAATAAATGATCGCAGAAATACTGTAGTATTTGTAATCCTTCGTTTCGATTGGTTGGCCAAGGAAATTCCTCAGCATTTATAATACCCAGTGTTTTAATCTTACTATCAAGAATGTCGTTGTAAACCTCGGTTACATCCGTTTTAAAATCTAACTCTTTTGGAATTTGGAGATTCGTATCAATACCCTTTCGGTTTTCACTGTCGAAATTCCATTTGCCTCCTTCAGGCTTACCGTCAGGAAGCATTAGTATATGATGCTTTTTTCGCATCATTCGATAAAACGACTCCATAAGGAGTTGTTTCTTGCCTTCGAAATGTTTTAATAATTCTTCTCTAGAAGTTAGAAAGTGTTCTGTTTCAAACACTTCGCTTTGGATTCCTTTCGATGCAAGCAGTCTGCAAATTTCTTTAAGCTCTTCATCTAAACGGTAGTTGTCGGGTAATTGGTATTCAAACTTCTCAATAGGGTGGGCTTGGCAGTATTCTAATATCCGAATCTTAAGACTGCGATCTCCAGATTGATTGATTTTTTGATAGTCTACACGAGCGCCAACCTTTTTTAAAGCATTTGCGAAATTTCTCATGCTTTGAAAGAAAGCTACCACCTTCTGAACATGATGGGTGATATTATTACTTTCTTGATACATCTCTGCCATACAATAGAGCGTATGAGTATCCACCTCTTTATACCAGCTGTGTCGGGCATTCAATTGGTCGCCTAAGATCAATCGGAGTTTTTTTACTGCAGCCATAATCGTCTATAGTCGTTATTGGGATCGTACATCTCTGCTTGTCTTTGGGTATTAAATTTGCGATCTCTAGGGTCATTACCCACTCCACTTACATAACACCAATTACCCCAATTGGCTGAGGCATCGTAATCGATAAGCTGAGCTTCGAAATACTTTGCCCCCCAAATCCAATTTTGCTTCAAATTCTTTGCCCAATAACTGGCCACATTTTGTCTCGCTCGGTTACTGATCCAACCGGTAGATTTTAATTCAATCATGGCCGCATTTACGAAATCATCATTGGTTTTACCATCTATCCACTTTTCAAAAAGGACGTTGTTCTTGCCCCATTCATAGGAGCGATTAAGAATTCCCTCTACCTTAAAGATGCGATCCTTATGTTTGAAACTAATTAGCTTAAAATATTCTCTCCATAGCAGTTCGAAAAAGAGCCAATAGGTATCTTGATTGGCAACAACCGACGCTTCAAATTCTTTTATTTCTGCATAAATAGATCGGGGAGAAAGGCACCCAAAAGCTAGATAGGAGGAAAGCTTCGAACTAAAGTCTAGGCCAATTAATCCGTTTCTTGTCTGTTTGTACTCTGCGAGTGCCTCAGTCTGCCAGAAATACTGATCTAACCGATCCCACGCAGCGTCTTCTCCACCTTTGAATGGATGCGAAGATCGATCATCAATGGTGTTATTTGAATAGCCTAGTTCAGTTAAGGAAGGAATCTTGCTTGATTCAATCGATAATCCGTTCGATAAATGATCTTCTGGTGCTTCTAATGGTGTCTCAGGGGTATTGTATCGTTCTACCTTTTTTCTAAATACAGTAAAGACTTCAGGTAACTCCATTACATCGAACGGTAGTTTTTGTAAAGGGTATAATAGATCTGAGTGGTCCTTGATCCACGTTACGTCTGTCTTTGCCTGTTTAATGGCCTTATCGATGAAATTCCTCTCGTTAGAGGTAGCGAAATCAATACTGTATAAGGATTCGATCGAATAGCAGTCTATAAGGGTGGCAAGATGATCAGATCCTACCTGATCGATAATCAGAGGAATATTTAAACGTTCTAAGTCAACCTTGAGATTGTGTAGTGATTCAAGTTCAAATTTTCTTGCAAAGAAGGATTTATTAGGAAATGTCTTTGAGCCTATTTCGATCGATTGATGATCTAAATAATAGTAAGCAAATAGGCCTTTGTTTTTCATTGCCTTGATGAGCAAAGTATTTTCCTTGATCCTTAATAATTGATTGACTATCAGTATACTGTTCATAAAATTATTTCTTTTGAGACGCGCATTTTTTACTACAGTATTTTACCTGTTCCCAATTCTTCTCCCATTTTTTACGCCAGGCAAAGGGTCTCTCACAAACCACGCAAATTTTCTGAGGAAGGTTTACTTTCTTGTGTGCCACTTAATCGAGAATAGATTTAGGTGCTGTATCGGGTTGAGCGTAATTATATCGATCGATAAGAGATACTTGGTAATAAGCATCAAGACCACCAATCGCGGTAGATGTAGCTTTCTCGTGATTTAACCAGTGCGACTTATTAATACTATCACTGTTTACCCAGAAACGTTCAATGGTTGCAGTAAGTAGTATGCAATCATTCTCAAGCATATGCTCTCTGCTGTAAGTACAAAGTATTTGAATATTACTCTCCTTTACAAAGGGTACAACGCATCCTTCGCGATGAAGAGATTTAATGCCACAAAATTCAAACTCAGATTGCTGGTATTCGAATTTTGCTGAAGTATGATGGGCATTGGCAGTCATCGTTCGGGTAATCTGATTGATGCTGAAATATTTGGTTTCTTTGATGTTGTTGTAGGTATGTCGCTCAACAGTTAGCGGGCGAAATACTATACCTAAAAGGGGAGGGTTGCTTCCCAAATGGATTACCGAATTAAAAATGGCGAGATTATCTTCAGAACCATCTGAGGTTCCAATAAGATTGGCAGATCGTAATCCGCAAAGGTTATTAATTAGATGGGCCCGTTCTCGTTTAGGAATTGATTCTATTTGGGTCGAATCAAACTCAATCATTTTGTTTAACATTGTCACTATTGATCTTAAACAAAAATAACTAAAAAAGGCGGTCTTATGACCGCCTTAGTTATATTCTAATCTGCTTAGAGCAGAAGTATTATCTGTTAGCTCAATTTATCGAAAAGAGATTGCATTTTTTCAGTCTCTTCTTCAGCTAAAACAGGATCAACTAGAATTCTTCCACTGTGTTCGTCAGTGGTGATACGTTTGCGTGAAGCAATTTCTACTTGAACCTGAGGAGGAAGTGTAAAGAAAGAACCTCCAGAAGCACCTCTGTGAATAGGAACTACAGCAAGACCATTTTTCACTGAGCTTCTAATTCGCTTGTAAGCAGTAAATAGTCGGTCTTCGATGTCTGTACCGTATTTTTCTGAAAGTTTGAGTAACTCTTTCTCTTCTTTCTCGGTCTCGGCAAGGATATTTTGAAGTTCACCTTTTTTGTGCTCAAGGTGTTCTTTTCTTCCATTTAGCTTTTCAGTAGTTTGCTCGATGCTTTCATTCTTGTGCTCAATTTTTACTTTGAATTCACGAATGTGCTTTTCAGCAAGTTGAATTTCTAACTCTTGAAATTCAATTTCTTTGGTTAACGAATTAAACTCTCTACTGTTTCGAACGTTTTTCTGTTGTTCAGCGTATTTCTTCATAAGAACCTTAGCTTCTTCGATCGCATTTTTCTTTGCTGAGATTTCAGAATTTAATGTGCTAATGTCTTCTTGAAGTTTTGCAAGCCGAGTGCTTAAACCAGCAACTTCATCTTCGAGGTCTTCAACTTCCATCGGAAGTTCACCTCTAAGATTTTTAATTTCATCAATTCTTGAGTCGATAAGTTGCAAATCGTAAAGAGCTCTTAGCTTGTCTTCTACGCTCATTTCTTTATTCTTCGCCATACGGATAGTACCCTACAGGGTTAGTATTTATTTCAGATAAATTGACGGCAAAATTACTAAATTTTTCTTGAAGGTATTTAGCAATTGCGTTTTTTGTAAATCGCTCAGATTCAAAGTGTCCCACATCGGTGAGTAGGAGCTCTCCTTGGGGTTTGAAAAAATCGTGATATTTCAAATCTCCTGTAACGTATGCATCTGCATTTTGGCGAAGTGCCTCTTCGATGGCAAATGCTCCGCTTCCTCCTAAAACAGCCACTTTGCGAATAGTGTTGTTCTTGAAATTACTATGTCTAATCACCGGTGTTTTAAAGGTTTCCTTGACTTTTTTCAAAAATGTCTCAGAATTTATGGCTTCTCTTAAAAATCCAATTCGTCCCATTCCACTCTTATCGCCATCAGGCAAGAGAAAGGAGACTTCGATTAGCCCTAACTTATTTGCCATTAAATCACTAACACCTCCGATTACTTTATCTAGTGCTGTGTGCATCGCATAGATGCTAATATTGTAGGTGATTGCTTTTTGGATTGCCCGTGATACATAGTCGGTTTGATCGATACGTTTTAACCCATTAAATAGGATTGGGTGGTAACAAACTACCATTTCACACTTCTTTTGATGAGCTTCCTCGATCACTTCTTCTAGTGCGTCATGACATACAAGTAATCCAGTGACGTTTTGGGCTGTTGATTGATATAGCCAACCAACATTGTCGAAATCTTCGGCACCTGTTAAAGGAGCCCACATTTCGAGTGCATTTGAAATATCGGTGCGTAGCATAGAAAAGAAATGAGCCACTAATTTATTATAAATTCGCATATGCATATTTTGAAACTCGTCCTGGCCCCATTTTCATGGCTCTATTCGATAGTAGTCTATCTACGAAATATGGCTTTTGATTTGGGATGGTTTAGTACAAAGAGATTTTCTGTTTCAACCTTAGTTGTTGGTAATCTGAGTTTTGGAGGAACCGGTAAAACACCAATGATTCTTTGGTTGATAAAGGAGGTTTTTAATTCTAAAAATGTAGTAGTTCTAAGTCGTGGATATGGAAGAAAATCAGTGGGTTTTAAGTGGGTGAAGAGTGAATCTATTCCCGAAGAGGTTGGCGATGAGCCCTTACAAATTTATAATTCTTCTGACCAGCTTCCAGTAGCCGTTTGCGAGGATAGAAGACACGGAATTGAGCGAATTGTAAGCGATCTCTCTCCTGAAATAATTTTACTTGATGATGCTTTTCAACACCGCAAAGTAAGTGCGAAGGCAAATATTTTACTCACTACCTATTTGAATCCGTTTTTTAACGATTGTTACTTTCCCAAGGGTAAGCTAAGAGATCATAAGACTCAAGCAAATCGCGCTGATATAATAGTGGTTACCAAATGTCCGAAAGACCTTACAAAAGAGGAAGCCAAAAGCATTAAAAATCGTGTAAGTAAGTGGTCTTCAGCTTCCGTATTTTTTGCCACTCTACAGTACCCCACATTAGACGTTGAAGCCCTCAATTCACTCAGATCCACAAAAAATCTATTGATTACTGGTATAGCAGACGCTGCCCCTTTGGAGTCTTACCTATTTGATCTTGATATCCCTTTTGATCATTTGCGATTTAAGGATCATCATGCCTATAAAGCATCTGATTTTTCGAACCTGAGTAATTATGAAAGAATTCTTACAACTGCTAAGGATAAAGTAAAGCTTGAGGCTGCAGTTTCTAATCAATTAATTGAAGTGATCGAGGTGGAACATTCGATTTGCTTTGACCAAAAGGAATCGCTTGTCAACCTAATTCTACTAAAGACGTTTGATCAGATCAATTAGTCGGCTACTATATCCCGATTCATTATCGTACCAGCCGATGACTTTTACCATTTTACCGATCACAGAGGTCATTTCTGAGTCGAATACACATGAGTGCCTATTTCGAAGAATGTCTACAGAAACGATAGGATCCGAAGTGTATGATAAAATTCCTTTCCATCTAGATTCTTTACTTGCGTTTAAAAAGTGTTGATTGATTGTTTCGACACTAACCGATTCCTTCACGTTAAAGGTTATATCAGTTAAAGAGCCATTGGATACAGGTACGCGTATACCGCAACCGCCCATAGCGTAAGATAGATTAGGAAATATTCTAGTTAGCGCCTTTGCTGCGCCGGTAGTAGTTGGAATAATCGAAGCAGGAGCAGAACGCGCTCTTCTTAAATCTTTGTGATACTTATCGTGTAACGACTGATCTGAGGTATAGGAGTGAACAGTTGTTACATAGGCTTGGTCAATGCCGCATAATTCCTCAATGAGTTGAATCATTGGTGCTGCATTATTAGTGGTACAGGATGCCCCTGAAAGTATTTTATTAGATAGGTCTACGGTTTGATCATTGACTCCTAATACCACCATTGGTATTGCATTATCTTCAGGAACGGCCGCCAGGATTACCCTTTTTGCCCCTGCGTTTAGATGTTTTTCAAGGTGGATACGATCTTTAAACTGACCGGTAGATTCTATGACCACATCAATGTTGTGGGCACCCCAATCGAGGTCTTCGATTTTGCTCTCGCTGAAATAAGCAATGGGTCTATTATTTATTATTAAATTTTGATCCTCAATCTGAATATTCTTTTCAAGAATCCCGAAGATACTGTCGTATTTTAATAGGTGAGCTGCTGAATCTATAGTGCCCAGCTCATTAATGGCGACTACTTTTATGTCTTCACAAGCTAAGGAAAGTCTTAAGAATCGTCGACCAATTCGGCCTAAGCCATTAATGGCTACTCTGGTCATCAGTTGACGTGCTTATGCGCTTTGTACGAAGAACGAACTAGTGGGCCACTCTCTACATGTCTAAACCCTAAATCAAGACCATACTCTTCGTATTTCTTGAATTGTTCAGGGCTAATGAAGTCTTTGACAGGTAAGTGCCTTTTAGAGGGTTGTAAATATTGGCCTATGGTCACCACATCCACTTGATTCGCTCTTAGGTCACGAAGCGTTTCGTAGACTTCTTCTTCGGTTTCGCCTAGGCCTAGCATGATTCCAGATTTGGTTCTTCTTGCTCCTGCCTTTTTGAGGTAATTCAATACTTCCATACTTCTTTCGTATTTCGCTTGAATTCGCACCTCTCGGGTTAGCCGCTTTACGGTTTCAATATTGTGTGAAATCACCTCTGGGCTCGCAGCGATAATTCGATCCAGATGTTCGGTGATTCCTTGAAAATCAGGTATTAGTGTCTCTAAAGTGGTAGATGGGCTCATTCTTCTTACTGCCCCGATGGTCTCGGCCCATAGAATAGACCCCATGTCTTTTAAATCATCTCTATCAACCGAGGTAAGCACCGCATGTTTAATTTTCATGATTTTGATAGAACGTGCAACCTTCTCGGGTTCAGCCCAATCTACTGATTCTGGACGCCCAGTTTTTACCCCACAAAACCCACAGCTTCTTGTGCAGATATTTCCTAAAATCATGAAGGTTGCAGTACCCTCGCCCCAACATTCACCCATATTTGGGCAACTACCGGAGGTACAGATAGTATGTAGGTTATAAGTGTCTACTAAGCCTCTAAGTTGCTTGTATTTTTCTCCTGTTGGAAGGGTTACTCGCAACCATTTTGGTTTTCCTTTCTTAGTAGTTTTTTCGGGGGCAACTTCCATTATTTTCTTTTTGACAAAATTAGGAGTTATTCTTCAAATTATCTGCAAGAGATCTTCTTGCTCTTAGTAATAATACTTTAATGTTTCCTTCAGATTGATCGAGTCGATGTGCAATTTCAGCAATAGGTAGTTCGTCGAAGTATCGCAGCTGAAGAACGGTTTGGTGTTTAGGGTTTAGTTTCTCAATTCCAGCTTTGAGCTGTCTATTTTGAATTTCATCTGCTTCTCTTTCTTCAAGGGTAGTCGAGTCATCGATAACTTCAGAATTTTCTTCTATAAATGCATCGAAAATTTCACCTTTCTTTCTAGATCGCAGATGGTCAATGTGTAAGTTTTTTGAAATCGTGATGAGCCAAGTATTGAATTGAAAATTTGAATCGTAACGATCCAATTTGTCAAAAGCCTTAGCAAAGGTTTGGATACATAAATCTTCAGCATCAAAAGAGTCGACCTTTCGGCTAAGATGAAAATGATAAACCTGATCCCAATACTCATTAAGGAGTTGATTGAAAGCAAGTTGATTCCCTTGTTTAGCCTCTAGAATCAGTTGTTGTATTTGGTCCTTACCCAAATTAGATTAATTAAGGGCTTCTTTTTTACACTGCTCAGAAGGAGCTTTCCCGCAATAACTACAGTTTTCACCATCCTTATTTAGGAATGGGCTCTGACTCGCACAAGTTCCCGCGAACTCACCATCTTTTTTAGCCCATAGCTTGATCGCAATACCAGCTACTGCTAGGAGTAATATTCCGGCGGTTAATAGAACTAATTTCATAGTGCAAATTTACGAACAAACTAGAGAATAGTTACTTCGGGTTCTAGTCTAATTCTAAATTGATCAAATACTTTTTTTTGAATTTGAACAGAGAGATTAGCGATGTCTTCACCAGAGGCACCTCCTTTGTTGACTAGAACCAGTGCTTGTTTGTCATGAACTCCTGCATCTCCTTTGAAATAGCCTTTGAATCCGGCTTTTTCAATTAACCACCCTGCTGCTACCTTGACTCCATCAGATGTAGGGTAGAGAGGTAAATCGTTGAATTCCCTCTTTAGATGAAGGGCAAGTTCTTTCTCGATAACTGGATTTTTGAAAAAGCTACCAGCGTTTCCTAGTTTATCGGGGTCGGGTAGTTTTGATTTTCTGATTTCAATTACTAATTCTGCAATCTTTTTTGGTGTAGGTTGAATATTTGGATGCTCCTCAAAATAGTTTTTAAGTGGAGCGTAGGTTATGTTTAATTCTGCAGCGTTAGATGGGAGTAAATAGGATACCTCCCAGATAATAAACCGCCCTTTACCTTCGTTCTTGAAAAAGCTGTTTCTATAACCAAACTGGCATTCCTCTTTAGAAAATTGAACCCAAGTTAGATTCGAACAGTCTAGTGCAAGGCAGGATTCAAAAAATTGGTTTTGTTCCACTCCATATGCCCCGATATTTTGAATTGGAGCGGCTCCCACACTACTCGGTATCAATGAGAGATTTTCTAAACCACACAGATGAAGTGAAAGTGTATACTGAACAAGATCATCCCATGATTCACCAGCCGCAGCTGTTACTTTAACGAGTTCATTCTCCCAATTTTCAATGGTAATCCCTTTGTTTGCGATCACGATGACTGGTTGTTGGAGATCCTTAGTAAATAAGATATTACTGCCCTTTCCTAGAATCAATGCGTTTGGGTGAAGCTCTAGAGCT